>Ga0116231_10008841_pt1 | contig 17420 bp, 15 predicted proteins | sample S1TSphgellanicum_2_FD_89695 | JGI IMG/M metagenome (GOLD analysis project Ga0116231, IMG submission 89695) | Host-associated microbial communities from peat moss isolated from Minnesota, USA - S1T2_Fd - Sphagnum magellanicum MG | ecosystem: Host-associated > Plants > Peat moss > Unclassified...
GGTTTAATGGGGTTGCTACATTTCCTACATGAATTCAAGAGCATGAATTCCTTGTTCAACAATTGGTTTTTGCTTTTGACAGGATGATGATGATGGATACAGTAGCCAACAAGCCATGAAGAATTATAAAAAAGTTGGTTTTTGCAACATCAGAATTGCAACATTACCCCAGTGAAAATTTCCTCGATTCCAACTGGCTCAAAGGTTTCACCATTTGGAAAGATAAAGCTCACTGCAGGGATTTCAATACTCAAATTGCTGCAGCAGCAGCAATTTGCACGAATCCAACAACACAGTCCCCATTTCAAGATCAGTGAGTACAAACATGATTTCAATCAAAACCCACCAAATAAGAATCACTTGTCTGCTGCACTGATCACAAAGAATCCAACAAGAAGGTTTTCACAAGAACAACTTGCTGCAAACAAGAAATACTATGTCAATGTGTTGAGCTGATCTCTCAGCAGCAGGACTGTACAACAAATTCTAGTGGTACACATAAGTGTGATAATCTTGATGACTTACGTTGTCGCGAAACAAAGACCAAGATCAAGAGATCCTAGACCAAGTGCAGTCAAATTGAGATTTGGTAAGTTGATGAGCGACCTGTACTGCAGAAACCCAAAAACCACAAGAAACAAGTTCCAGGATTAGGAATTTATTCTTGAAGCTCGCGCTTGCCCTAAACCCTAACTCTCTGGTGGCCTGCAGGAAGGTCTTGTAGCTAGAGAGCAGCACCAGCTAATCAACGAAAACATCTATGATAAGCACAAGCTGCTGCTGTTCTCGTGTGCGGAGATCTCAGCATGTGACCTAGAGCTAGGATCAGGTTGTAATATTGCAGCTTGACAAGAAGAAGAAGAAGAAGAAGATCCCAAGATCAAGGCAGCTGCAGCAGCAGCAGCTCGAAGAAGACTCACAGTGTTCGCAAACTGAGTGTAGATGGCGGGTGGTAAGTAAGAGTAGTAGACCAGAGTGTCGAAGCTGGCGTTCAGTCCTACGGGAATACTTTTGTTTCCGACCTCCAGCGCTGTGATCTCCACCAGATTCTCCTGGCTGTAACAACAACAACAACAACAACCAGATTCGAATTGGCAGTTTTGATCGGTTCAGGATTTCATTCAGGATTTCATGATGAGTGAGAACTTTGAAGCTGCAGGCAGATCAATGGGAGACTTGCATCAGCAACAGCAGGTACAAATTGATCCGATGAAGACTTGCTTGCTAGCTACATGAACAAAGTTCTTCGAGCGGCAGGGGGCCCGGGGCAAAACTGCGAAGTTCACGAGAAATAAGAAGTTCTCACCTGGAATTGCTTACGAATGGAGTGGTTTGCTGAGTGATGGGTCCCTTGTCTCCGAATGCAATTCTGCCTGTTCCACTGAAGCTGGTGCAGATGGAGAAAGAATCCAGCAGCCCCAGTTCTCTCCTCAGTGTGCTTAGCACGGAAATGTTTCCCGTTCCCAGACCCAAAACGCCGTCCGGAGCAAGAGTCCCGTTCAGAAAGTCCCCTGTCTGAGTCTGCCCACATCTGCAGCAGCAGCAACAACAAAATTATTCCAGGACACGATTTGAACGAGCCGACATTATCTGATCAGAAATTGATCTGTCGACTAGTCAGCGCCTCACAGGTAGCAGCAGCAATAAGCACCGAGACTTTCGCAAGATCCCAACCATCTAGTACATAACCGGATTGATTCTTCATCGTGCAGCTAGCTAGCTAGGGGAATGAAGAAGAAGAACAAGCAGCTTAATGGCCTACCCAAAGACAACTGGGGAACTGATGCGTGCTCCTCCCTGCTCCGGGATGAAGTAGAGATTGTCCTCGAACAGCAATCCAGAACTGTAGGTGGCAGCAGTGCCTTCGTAATGAACTGTGGTTTGTGTGTAAGGGCATTGCTGCTGCTGCGACCCTGCGGATTCTGCAGCAGCAGCGCATGTAGTTTTGTCGATGCAAAGCGGGTTGCTGCAATTCACTGCTTTCGAAGTCGAGGATGAACTCGGCGAATATGCATTCAATTTACTCTGTGGCGGATAACACACATCATGATTCATGACAAGTAGATTCAGTAGTACTTCAGCAAGAATATATCGCCAGCAGGAGCAACTTCTTCCAGCAGCAAGCAAGCAAGATTAAGACTCCCGGATGGGTCTTCTGCAGTTGCATGTCTAAGAACTTCTGATCTAATTGTAAGTCTGGATGCACAGCTCTGGCGCAGCAAGAACAGCAGCTTCAGCTTGGACGGAAGTCTTACAGTGCGAGTATCAGCAGTGCCGGGAGCAGAGAGGGGAGCACATTGCTGGCATTCACAGGGGACCCAGAGCAGATCAGTGGCAGTATCCAACGCTACGAAGTACTCTACGCTTGGAGTTCCGATGTCGATAAACGCGTAGAAGAAACTGCAGTCACATGAACAACAATAACAACACAAATGCAAAGAACTGGAGAATCTGTTCCCAAAATGCAGATCAAAATGTTTAAATTGCAAGAGAGATCTTCAGAGTCCAGACTTCTATCGACATAATTGGACTTGCAGCGCAGGTGGCCTCACCTTCCATATCGATCAGTTTTGTTTCCTTCCGCGAACGTGTACGAAGTCGGAGGAGTACTTGCAGTAGACAGAAGATGGCGCCGTGATCCGCTAGCAGCTGCTGCAAGTTGAGCTCCATCGTGATTTCGTAGCAGTTGGTAATACTCAATACTTCCCTCCCGCGGCCATGAGGCAGCAGCTGGGTGATCGTCTCCGTAACGCGCTTTGATTATCTCCCTGGCACTTTCAGAGTATTTGTGCACAGTTCGCGAGCTCATGAAACTACCCATCACGGAAGAATCATCGCTGCTTCGACCTGCAGCACAACCAATCAAAACCCCGGAAGAACCACTGCAAATGAGCAGTGCAGCTAGAAGCAGATGCTTTCTGCAGTACAACAATTGTAGTAATCTACGAAGATTCCCTGCAGCTTGCAGCAGCATCAGATTCTTCGACTCGATTCTCGACTGCATTCTGTCGACGAATTGATTCTTCTTCTGAGCTCAACAAATGGAGCAAACAAAATTCCCAAATCCCAGATGAGCTTCAACTCTTCTGCAAAATCGTAGTTACAGTTGTCTGTAACAAGCAAACACCGGCGGTCACCACAAAACCACCAAAGCACCAGCTTCTGCAATTTGCAAAATTACTACCACAAATAGCAGTGCCACCAAAACCCGCAAAGGCTCTAAAACTGCAGTTTGCAAACAACAACAACACCACCAGCTCACAAAAGGGACACAGCTGAACTGAGGTTTGCAAATTAACAAGTTCAACAACACCAAAACCCACAAAGCAGGCTTCTGCAGATTGCAAAAGGACAAACAACTACCACCACAAAACCCACTGTAAAGCAGCTTCTGAAGTTGCAAACAACAAACACTACTACCACAAAACCCACTGTCAAGCTTGAATCTGCAATCTGCAAAACAACAAATAACACTGGTCCATAAGCCACAAAGCTAATTCTGAAATTTGTAAAACAATAAACAACACACACCAAGACCCACAAGCTGAACTGCAATCTGCAAGACAACAAACAACACCACCAAAACCCACGATGCTAATTCTGCAATTTGCATACAACAAACAACACCAAAACCTGCCACAAAACTTTTGAAGTTTGCAAACAACACCACCACAAATTTAACCCACAAAGCTGAATTGCAATTTGCAAAAACAACAAAACACATGCACCAAATTTACTCACAAAGCTGAAATGGTAAATTTGCTGTTTGCAGAACAAAAAACAGCAACACGCCACAAAGCTAAAATCAGCTGGTACTGCTTGCAAACCAAGTGTAACAACATTACTACCTCAACAAAACCCACAAACCTGAGCAAAAGCTTCTGCTGTTTGCAAGCAAAAATCACAGAAACTTAGAGCTATGAAAAACAAACACCCCACAAGGGATTTTGAAGGAAAATAAATTGGGTGGGTGTGATTTGGAGCTAAATTTATTGTTTCCTACCAACCTTATGAATGTGCTTCGAAGGTGTCTAGAATCAATTGTCTCTGGGTGGTGTTTGACAACTTGGTTACCATGACATTCGGACAACTTCAAGGCAGATTCTTGAATCTCCTCCCCCCAACAATTTATTTGGGGTATGGATTTGGATCTAATAAGTACATATTCTACTTAATCTTGGCATGGCAAATTACACAACTACTTAGAAAAATGTAGTACTTTTATTATTGGCATGGCAAATTATACAACACTTAAAAATGAGTAGTTTTAAGATGTTATGTTAAATAGTAGTTGAATATGTCATAACAACCCATTTTCATTACAATTTTTTCACCTGATGGCTCAGAGTAGGGTTGTTGAAATAGGACTGCTATAATAAACTTATTACAGTGTTTATGTCTTTGGTTAATAATATTGTCTATGCCAAAACAAATTCAAAATTCAAAAATCCAATAACGAAGCTCTAATTTTTAAATATATTAACTATCCAGTAGACACTTGCTGAACCCGTTTAGGGGTTATGGCATGGCTTCAACAAAAGCTTAATGACTGAAACTTTCACCTGCCACAAACCTACTATGACCTAAACAAACTTGGAGAATATCTTCATCAAAGCTTACATAACTGATTTATAGATTATATGCAAAATTTGATCACCGACATACATTATAAGCACAGCAGATATCATGTTTGAAGAATGAATGGGAAGTTTGTTGGGAACTAGAAGAGAAAACATGCTTTTAAAAAAGTCTAGCATTATTTAACTTTGTCTGTATGTACACAAGGTTACAGTATTAGTGTAGTAATATAAAGAGAGTGTTGAATAGGCGTGTGTGTAGGTGTGGAGAAAAAATTGTTATTGCCAATGAAATTATTGCTGGATCTGGTGTTTCAAAAAAAATCTTAGTTATATTGAATGAACTAAGAACTAAATGTAAGAATTTTAAGGATTGATGGAAATGCTAAAAACAGACCATTATTTTCAATGTTCAGCAGAATAGGGTGGTGTGTAAGGAGGAAGATGTTTTTTTCAGGTCAGTGGGATTGCTGAATTTGGTGGTCAAAGGGTTTGTTTCCATGTCTTCTTGTCACCCACTATCCAACCTTAACTAATTTGATCAAATCATGGGAAAAAGGTTAATACGTTCACCCGACCATTATTCAACTCACTTTGAAAGAACCCACACTTGGCAGCTGTAGGTGTAGAGAGTTAATGCAACCTGGATGAAGTCAGAATATTTTTACACTTCTACAACCAGTTTTTGAGGCGAGGTGAATAATATTTGTTTGTCTGGTGTGTAAATCCAGATGTGTGGGGTGGCAGCCAGGCCGCTCACTATAATATTGGGAAATCCAATAAAATAGTGAGCAAGTGTCTCAACATCTTACATAAAAAATGTAACTATTTGAGTGGGAGGTAGTACAAATAATGGGTGAGCGGGAGATCATGAAAATGTACCCTAGAAGTTATCTTGAATGAACTAACAATTCAATGTGTATTATCAAGGTTCTTGCACATTCTTGTGCTTTGTTCTTTTTTCCTTTCTTTTGAAGCACAACAGTAGACATGACCAGACTAGCCATTGGCATCCCCAGGTCAAGCTCAGTGACAGAGAGGGCTGGCAGGAGTTTCACCTGCATGCGCACCTTACCTTAATAATGGGCTATACCGATTAGCCATCACACCTGGGGTCTTGTGCACTTAGTTGAAACCAAACAAATGTTAACATACATCCATATTCAACCTATTCTTATGAAATTGGGCCAGCTAGTTGCCTATTATCCATAAAGTGGGTCTCCTAATGACCTGGTAACATGTAAAAGCATGCATGTTTCAAGTACATAGCTGAAAGAATGCTTATATGAATCTCCGGAGAACTTTCTGAAATTTTGAAATTTTGATGTTCAAGTACCTTTCCAGTAAGTGGTCAGCTATTTTGTACTTAGTCCCAATATTTCAACATCCCAGGATTCAGAGTCACCTCAAAGGTTTTTGCATTGACCAAATCCATGAACTGTAAGACATATAAGTCACCAAAAGGTTGACGTTTGCCATTTTATTGTTTGATTGAAGTATCCATGCAACTTAATGATCACTAGAAGTAATCAAAAGGAGCTAACTTGTTAGCCAGACTCCTAACATCAAGGTTTTTCATGAACAGGAAATAGAAATCTGTTCAAATGATCAGCTAATTCAGTTGTACCAAATTGGATATGAAGGTAAAAACTCACTTCAACCAAATAAGTCTACTCAGAATGACCAGCACACTTGGGGATCCTATTAAGGTCAAATGTCATGAACAAAAAATTCCTCTTCAAGCTCTTGTTGGCCTCCACAAAGTGTCAGATACTTTCATGCAATCTCTGTATCAGCATTGTACTTGATTATTGAGTTGTGGGGTTTCATCTGTTCTTGGTGGCTCTTGACTTTTGAGGTTACCAAGTTCCAACCATGTGATCTCAATTTCAAAGAAAGGAAATTTTCAATTTTGATTTTAAGCTCCATTTTATCACATCACTAAAGAAAAAGCATGAGTCCTCTCAATTCCCAGTGGTCATTTTCTTATTTGAATTCTAGGCTGCATTTCATCACTAAAAGAAAACAGGTATCCTCTCAATTTTGAATGGTCTTTTTTTAAATTTTAGGCTCCATTTTGTCACTAAAAAAAAGCTTGCATCCTGCAGTATTCATATTTTAATTTCAATATACTGAACAAACTTTTTTCTGGAAATATGAACTGCCAACTTACAAAGATTGCTGAAAGTTTTCTCTTCATTTCTAAGAATCAAAATTCCTCAAATTTGCATCCTATCCTCATATTTCTCTGTTGGATTTTGACAACCATTGCCTAGTTAGTGCTTCATCAAAGTGAGAATGGAAGCTCATTGAAGTTCAGTTCTAAAAGCAGCTCCACCAGTAGCAATATGATGGCTTGTAAATCATAATTTGGATAAAGTTTGGCTTCAAGAAGTGTGAGATTGAGTCCTCACATTTGGACTGGTAAATGCCCTGTGAATTCTAATCTAGATGAATTTTACCCTAGTATAAAATTGAGTTTGGTCTCTATATATATGCACAACATAAATGCTCTCAAATGGCTTAAAAAGAAATATGATTGGCTTTGATTGGTCATTCACAAGCATTTGCCCAAGTAATGACATTTAAATGATCCTCACTCTATGATGTACTTCATGTATTCATCTTTGTGAGTAGGGATGGGGATTACCTTGCACAATATGTTGGATGTGATAGACATTGGTAGAGGCCCGCACGTTAGATGTGGGTGGATTTGTTCTAAGAATTTTAGGTCGAGATAATCATTTAGATTAGGGTTGTTAGGAGGGATATTCCTAGGCTAGGGATGTTTATCGTGTGCCTTCAAGCCCTTAACAATAATAAATGTTTTTCATATTTTAAGCAAAAATTATTTATTTGGTTCGGACCTACCTCTTCTTGTGATCTCTTGGCATTTTTTTGGTGTTTCACAATTTTTTTTTGACATTATACAATTTTTTCGTTGTTTTCCCACTGTTGCTTGGCATCTTCCGAATCTTTTTTCAATGCCCAAGTCATCTTTCAAAGTTTTCCTGACATCCCTCAGATTTTTTTCAATGCTACCCAATGTCTCCCTATGTCTGTGTTTTCCCAACATCCTCCATCACCGTTTAAAAAAAAGTTCAACATCCTTTAATGTTTTCCTAATGTAACTCCACATCCCCCAACTTCCCCAATGTTGCTTGTTGTCCCTACCCTCCCCTTGTGTATTTCTATTGTCTCGTTAATGTTTGAAAATAAATAAGTAAATAATTTTATTTATTTTAAAAATCTTGATGCCCCCAATGTTGCCCTAAGCATCTCCCCAACACTACCCAATGCCCCCATCATCCCCCAATATTTTCATCATTGCTTACATTGTTCATCATCCCCAACATCCTTGATGATGTTCATTGTCCTCCTATCATTCGCCATCTCATACTATTTTTTATCATGGATGGTGATGGGAAAATACCTTGCATAATGTTTTGTATGTGATAAAAGACATTAATAGAGGCCCCCCACATATTGGGTGTGGGCAATGGTTTTTACTTAAGTGATATATAGAAATTTTTTTGAGAAAAAGAAGTGCATTTGACCTTTTAAGGTTAATTGTACCATTAAAGTGGGCTAACATCAACAACAATGGATGGGTTTTGATGTACAAAAGCTAGCTTGTTGATGAAGTTTCATCCATTGTTGCCACCTTTGTGAAACCCTTTTGTTGTTGGATGTGCAAATCTAATCAACATGACATTGGTTGATTTGCATCAATTTTTTTTGCTAGTTGTATATATCGCAACTTTGTTTTATAACATTCAAAGGCCTTCACTTGTCACTATTGCCTGAGTGCCAATGTATGTCACCGTCAAATTTATTTTATTTTATTTCATGTATAGATCATACGACTACAAGATGTGGGTGTAGTTTGAAATGAAGTAGCAAGACTTGACATGTTTAGCAGAGGCTTGGTTCACACCATTGCTTTCACATTACCAAAGATTTGGGTTGAGCATTGGTGTTTTGTGATTTGTGTATTGTTTTGTGATTTGTGAACATTTTTTTAATATTTATGTCTAAAGTTAAAATCAACATAATTTTTTGTAATGTGTTGGTTGCAAAAGTGAAATAGAATAGAGTTTGACCACTTTTGGAAATTCATTTCATGAAAGGTTGCTCTTCATATACTATATCCAATTTAGACTACCATAAAACATTATACAAAACTTTTTTAAATTACACTAAAACTTTTTAAGCCAAAAGATATTATTATATGTATAAGAATTAAAGTCGATGCAAGATATCTTAAATCAAAAGTCTTAAGCCCTAAGCCAAATGTCCTTGGCTTTAGGCCAAGTGTCTTATGCCCCAAACCAAATGTTTTAGGCCTTAGGCCAAAATAACATAGGCCTTAGAGTCACAAGTCTTAGGCCTAAACCAAAAATCCTAAACCCTAAACCCAATCTCAAGCAATAAGCCAAGTTCTTGGGACCAATGTGAAGCAATCTTAGAACATAATTTTTTTTAAAAATGTAAAAACCAATATGTTTTGGCCGAGTGTTAGACCCTAAGCCATGAAGTTTAACCCCAAGCCAAAGCACATTTTGGCTTGGGCATTTTGGGCTTGAGTTGGAATTTTTTAAGTATATTGGTTTAAGGTTAGGATTTTTTTGCATCTTGGTTTAAGGTTAGAAGATTTTAAATCTTGATTTAATATAAAAAAAATTTGAGATCGTGGACTAAGGTTGACCACTTTGACCTACTCATAGAATCATGTTTAATATAAGGTAGTTACAAGTTAAGGTGGTTCACTTTTTGCATCTTTATGAACTTTTTACAAGGTATATTTTATTCAAATGCAAAAAATGCCTTGTAAAATCATCAATTTGACAAAATTATTTATAAATTAAGATTGCCATCTTGAATAAGAATATTTATAAAGGGTTGAAAGTCAATAAGCACACACCAATCATATTGTAATGAGCTTTTAAAGTGGACATATGGACTATAGTGTGGATTTTGCATTAACATCCAAATGCATTTTTTGTTATGGTTTCAATTCAATATTTTCTATAAGGACTCAATACACGATACATAATGGGGGAAAAAAATTATAATAAAATAACCAATAAATAACTATGGACTTTTGAATGATTATATTTGAACCTTATTTTCAAAAATCCTTATATATTTTGGTCATGTCAAAGAGATGGGCAATCTTTCCTATGGACTTTATTAGTTGATTAATCATCACATAGGGCCCACTCAACATTAGTTTTAATTTTTTTTTCCATTCTAGTGTTAGAATATGGATTTTTAGGACAAGGACTCTTGTTGCTTTTCAACCACCCTGACTTGCAACTACATTATGACTACTTATGTATTCCATAGATATGATTGTGATTGTTATTCCTTTCATAATTTTGGTTTGTTAAGGATCATAAAAATTTGCCACAAGTCATGGTCATGACACACCAACTTTCACTACTACAAAAACAAGTTATTTTGATTAAAGAATCCAACCAAGAAGGACCACATTTGAACATGTGTCAAAAAGACCATCTTATCAATTTGGACAAGTCAATTTGGACTTGTCCTATGTGACTAGGGTGGTCTTTTTTATTGGTAAACTATTGGACTATTTGACTAATCATTTTGACTACTAAATAGTGGACCATTTGACTAGTCAAATTTCTACCCAATTGTTTTTTGGAATTATTACCAAAAACAATTTGGTGTAAGTAGGTCTAGGTAGGTAGGTAGGTTGTATATAAGTTTAAATAGGTTGTAAAAATGCAATTAGGTAGATGGCAGCCTAGCCTAACCTATCTAACTTACTTAACCTACCTAACATACCTAGTCTATCTAACCTTTTTAACTTAACCTAACCTAACCTACCCTACCTACCCTAATGCTCTAAGCATATATATCTAGGTTACAAGTATTAAGAATTGCAAGTCCTTACTAATGGACTACACTTTTCTTAATCATAACATACTTTCATGGATAAATTTAGCCCCGAACACTTACATTGATTTTGTATAATTTGATGGAAACCTTAATCATATAAAACTTTCATGTGTAAATCTTCCTTAAGACACTTACATTGATTTTGACAAAACCTACTTTGACATATGTTTTGCAAAATCGACTTGGGTGAATGCATGGTAAAGTGGACCAACAATGTACCTTGTACCAAAATCCAAAAGTGATCCAAAAGTAATTTTCGGTCAAGGGTTGAAGAACAACGACAGGGTTTATTAATTCTCAAAATTTAAGGTATAGCTAGGTCTATAGGGAAGGTAGGCTCCTTCCTTGCTCTAGATCTAAATTTTTTGTTGGAAAAACCATTATCATGAAACATCTTCCCTCCTTCCTGCATTCAACAACATCGCCATTCAACGAAAATTGTGAAGACGAAGTTCCAATGAACATTTCATTGCCTACATGCTAGTGAGTTCCAAACTTTTCTTTGTTTTGTTTCCTTGAAATTTAAATATGGTTGTTAGGGTTATTAGCATCTATTTGGTTTATTACATTATGGGAGGGAAATTTGAATAAAAGTTTTGGGTGTCACAAAAAACCGCGCACGAATGGCAAAATCTTCCTACTAGCTTGTGTATTTGAATTTGTTTGCTAGATCAATGCATTCAAGCTCCAAAACATCTTTGTCAAAACATTCCAATTATATCAAACCATCTGTATCAATCTTCAAAATTTTCAAGTTTTTTTTTGTGTTCTTGTCATAGTCAACCTTGAGGTTATTGGTGAGGTGTAGTGAAGAACGCTCAAAAATTCAAGCCATTTTGGTTTAGGGTTTAGCATAGCTTATTTCTTCTACATTTTTTGAGAGAAAAGAAATTTGCAAAATGTTGATGAAGGTTGTGAAATCAAAACCCATGACTCCTCTCGATGGAAATATTCAAGAACCAGAGTTTATTTTGAAATGATAGAGATAGAAACTTAAGTGGGCAAGTTAGAGTTTTGGTTGTGAAGCTTGGACAATAAATGATTTTGCAAACAACTTGAACTTGACTATGATAGGTCTAGATCCTCATAAAGACATCACTTCCAAGGTCATATTTCAAGAAAACTTGCATGGTGCTTGTGTTTAGTGAGAAGCATCAAAATGGATGGAAGGTTAAGGTGAATGACCACTTGTTTGAAGATGATTTGCATCTTTGCAAAAACTTTAGGAAGATCTCTATGCATACCCACCACCCAATGGCAACTACCCTGGCATTTTCTTGAAAGGTTGGTTAGTAGATCAAAATGGGAAAGTTGTCAACTGGGCGCGTTATGTGTATGACACTACAAAAAAAATGAAAAGAGCCAAAAGGTCGATGCCACCACTAGCACCATCTTTAAAAGGGAATACAATTTTGAATTTGTCCAAACACAATAGTGTAGTTTCATTGCAAGGAAATTCGAACTTTGCTAAAGATGACAATTGTTTTGTGGTGGATGAACTTAAATGTTTGAGAGCTTACCTTCTAGAACAACTTGTTATTGTGAAAGAATTGTTGGAATCTACTAAGTTCAAAGAAAAGACCTTTGTTCCATCAAAGACAAAAATGCAGAAGGAAAGGAATGAGCTTAAGGGCTAGGTATTATCTCTAACATCCAATTTGTTGGACCAAAAGACAAAATATTAGGAGTTGAAGAAATTAACTTTTTTGGAACATATGATATGTGATTTGCGGAGTGGAATGGATGCTTGTGGGGCTTCAGTCACTAATTTCCCCACTGACCTTTAATTTCAAGTAGCTAAAAAGCTTTAAAAAGCAAAGAAAGATCAAGACTTGCAATAGTTCTTGATGAACTATTGTGCACTTAAGGTTGAAGAAGGCAAAAAGGATCATGAGGTTGCATCTCAAAAGTTGGCAAACATTGCCATAGAGCTTGATGTTCTAGACCATCGGGTAGATTGTAGCAAGATTTGGATCCAATGTATTTTACATTAGATCTAACTGATGTCAAATGGGTCAAGAGTCACTATTGCACACCTCCCTATAAAAAGCCCAAGCAACATACCAAAAGGAAGACTAAGTTCAATCATAGTGATAACTTGTCATGTATGTGATTTTTTTATGAAGATAATGACATTGTAGTGATGTCTTGTGGATGTACTTACCATCCATTTTGCCTTATAATGTTTATCATGGAATTAAAAGTTGATGCATGTGCAAGGCTTGATTGTCGAGAGGTGTTCTCCAACCGCCTAGTGATCACTAGTTTTGGGTTCAAGCATATTCATGTTCCAATGATGAGGATTAAGCTTGAGAACTTAGGATGTTCTTCAGGGCTTGGTCATAGCACAACGAAAAGTTTCCAAGGTTCAGCTTCAACTAAAAGTTGTAAGATTTTTAATTTTCTATTCAATTACCTTTTGAATGTTTAAACATATATCTTGTCTTTTAGCTTGCATTATGTTTAGGTCTAATAGACCCCCCTTTGGACAATTTGCCCAAGTAGGGGCAAGCTCGTGATGTAGTAGATCATGAACTTGTATCAAGACCAAGGAACAATCTTCCCCTTGTTGCACTTTTGAAGAGCAGAATGTGATTGTTGCTGTAAATTGTTAAGAACTGTCTATTATTTTTAGTATGTGTAGTAAGCTTGCAAGGGGCACCATAGTGTAAATTAATAGATTACAATAGCTTAGTTGTTGTGGTACAAGTGGACCCATTAGCATAATGTGTTTTTGTAGTTTCCAAAGTGGTAACAGAATGAATTTTTGTCATTTTACAAATACATCATATCATTTTAAATATATTTTTGAAATGACCAACTGTGCAGGTGTTATGGAAAAAATATGTCAACTAGACTCCACCAAAGGTAAAGTATGTCAAAAACCATAAAGTAGGTTTTAGATTGGGGTTTGATAATGTGAAGGATGTAGTTACTTGTTAAGTGTGCCTTCAAGTATATTACATTAAGAAGCAAGGATGAGTGTACAAGTGGGTCTCAATGTTAGTAAAAATAGGAAGTGATCAATATGCATGTACTTACTAAGTGATTGTGGAATTAGAATTTTAGCAAGTAAAGTGGACTGTTGTTGATGAAATAGATGTCCACATAGACTCATGAAGTAGTGACATAAGCAAGCCTTTGTGTGATGCATTTTCTAATAGAACAATTAATCAGCCAAATATGTTATGTGTGTAGTTAGTAGAATAGTAGATCAACCAAGTATGTACATGTATGTAGCTACTGGTGAACATGATGCCTAGAAGTAGTTTTCTTATTGTGGTAAGTAGGGTTCCACTTTTGTAATGCATGTTCTAATAGAACATAAACTATATATGCAAGTAGAATAACATTGAACAAGTAGATGTTCAATTGAAAGCATGAAAAGGTAAAGTATATTGTTATTCTAATATGCACATTGTATAATGTTTTAGTCATATTGTGCTAACACTTGGATATTCAACTTGTTGTAGCATCGCAAATCATACCAGGAGCAAATATGGAATTGCCTATTGTGCTTGGTGCCACATCAAAAGTAGAACCTACTACTACGTACACTATCATGTTGGATAGCCCACAACTTATACCATTGTTGGATTTGGGTGACAAGGAGGGATGTTCTAATGAGCCAAATGTCATACTAGAAATCAACATCATTGAAAATAATGAGTGATGCCACTTGGAACCAACACCACAATCGCTTATGTTTCTCCACCTTTGGAATGTGTGATATGCATCCAAAGTTCCAAGCAAGAATTGAAAAATTCAGATGTTGTTGTAGAAACCCCAAAAGAAATTAGTCCTCTAGTTATTGTCCCAAATGTTCATTTACGTCAAGTGTCAGATGTTTCTACAATGATGCCTCCTAGTAAAAAAACAAATCTTCCTACCCCTACTTCCTATGTTGAAGAACTTTGGGAATCTTTAAATGTTAAGAAAAGCCCTTTGGGAATAGTAGATGCAGAGAAAGTGGATAAAATGGGTGCAAGGGCAAAACATGTGGAAGATTTGGGTGCAAGGTCATGCAACAATGTGGAAAACAAAGATCTTGCTACTATGGATGTTAATGTCTTCTATGGCGAAGGCAATGAAAAGGGACGGAAAAGGTTGAAAAAAATTGGCATCAAAGCATTGGCTGCTTATGCTACAAAACAAGGAAGATAGATGTCCACAAGAGGCAACCAACCCTTGAATGCAATAGCCCAACCAACCTTTATGGCAACAAAATCGGTTTCCATTACAACCAAATTGGCCTTTATTGCAACTAAAAGAGCTCAATTGCAACCAAACATAAGACAAGTTCTAGTAATGGTCATGTTATATGTGTTTGAAAGTATGAATTTATGGTTCAATAGTTTCACATTTTTGAAATTATGAATATCTATGTTTGTTGGACTAGTGGATTGTTAGATGTTCTTAGATGTTATGTAATCCAAGTTGAAGCTAGACTTTACAATGGATTGTACAACATAATTGATGGCAATGAAATATGGCTAGTAATCTATGAACTAGTCTTTTCAACTTATTGCACATTATGTGAAATTTCAATTTTTTTGGATGGATTAGATTTAATTTGCTTAATGTTGTGGATAGGTGGTCAATGCAATGAATTAGTAGCTACAATGCTACCAAAACTCAGCTTACTAAAATCCATGGTGAGGTAGGGTGTCTAGTTTTTTGGAAGGAATGGTTTTGTTCAATAATCAATGATTATACATCAAAGTTTGGTTAGTACAAATATGCACACAAGTTATAATTTATGAATTAATTATGTATGACTCATGTTTCAATTTCTTATTTCCGTGAGCTTTGTTGGGAAAAAAAGGTAGGCAATTATAAGCTTAGGGCTTGCTTGCTTTATACTTTGTTTGTTGTTAGAGCTTGCTTGGAACACTTCCCTATTGTCTTGGGTCATGCTCTTGGGTTCTCTAATGGCACTTATAGCATCGTTGCTAGTCTAGGTGCCCTTACCTAGCCCTTGAAATTGTGCCTTTGTAGGGCCTTTAGAGATTATCACTACATGATTACTCTACAAACATTGTTTTCATTGAACCCTTAACAACTTTGATTTCTATTAAGGACTTCATGTGGCCATGTGTGATGCATCATGACTTAACAAGTATTTCAACATCAAGTATGTTAGGTGCATTTGCACGTATTGTTGTTCTAACTTCGAAGCCCCATCTTTCAATAAAATCAAGATCTACAGTTCTACTTTTGGAAATGGTACAAATGCAGACTTAAATGGTAGTGCAAGTACAACTAAGGGAAAGGGAAAAACAATTTAGGTGCTACAAGAGCTCATGGTGCTAATGAATAGAGAGGACATGCCAAACACATAAGGAAATCTAATTACTTCAACCTCAATCAATGGCACTTCTTCCAGAGGTGCACGAAGAAAGTATTCAACAATTACAATAGGCAAAGTGGAGGAATTTGAGCAAGGGGTAGCACTATAGATCTTAATTTGGGAAACATTACTGTGCAATTAGCCACAACTACTCTTGTAGTTTGGGATTGATCTCTTTGTTGTGCTTGTCAAGTATGTGATCTTGAACCTATGTTCTATTGTGCATGTCTATTTGGCAATCACTTTCTTGTGGATATTAATGTATTCACAATGTTTTTGGAATAGGTGTATGGGTCAAGTGTGAATCCACCTATATGACACAAATGTCTTACTACCATCAACAAAATTCTATATTTTAACAAATCACAGATTTTATAGTCTTTGCTAATTGAGTTCATCATTTCAAGGCAATTCTTTGTACTCAAGTTACTTTTGTGTTCCATAGCTTCACCTAGAGTCCTTTATGCTAATGAGTACAACTTTGGTGTTTCAACTACTTCTTGTTAGGAGTGTTAGCATCAAAAGATGCATCCATTTTGTTAACAACATTGTGGATAAGGGTAAAAATGTGTTAACAAGAGCCAAACCTACCTGCTTTGGAGAGTACTTGGAAAGCAATCATTTTTTTACAATGTTAATGTGGCGTGTCAATATTGGTTTGGTGGGATGGATGAAAGGTTGGTCGATTTTGAACCCCATATAAAGAAATATTTTGAAATCTCTTGTAGGCAAGTGTAGGTCAAAACATGATCAAGTATACATTTGCTAATCCTTGCACCCCCAAATTTAATAATAAAATAAAATAGATCAATGTTTAATTTTTTTCCCACTAACTGTCCATCTTCTAGGGTTTGAAAATTTCCTAGGGGTTAGGGGGTAGTTAGGGCACAAGTGTTAACCCACCTTCTAGGTTTTGAAAATCTCACAAATGTAGGGGAGCAAAACACCCATGGGATAGGGGTCAGCCACCATCACCATTATCATCGAACTCCTGGTGCAAACTTTTGACACCTTGACCCAAGCTTTGCGCGTGCTTTACTATTTTTGATCTTACACTTCAAGTTTGAGTTTCCACAAAACTTTGAACATGTGATTATTTGGAGCCTCGTTATCTTGAGTTTTTTGCATAATTGTGATAGTTTGTGCAAAGTTTCAAATAGAGAATTTGTTGAGGCTTACAAAGTTTTTTCACCTTGTTAGTGCATAAGTTCATTGTTTGTCTTTCATTATGGCTTCCTTGATTTTGAAGAGAAAACCATTGGCTTTGAAGAATGAAAATGTGAAAGATGATTTGGTGAATAAGAAGGAAAAAGAAAAGCTTCGAAAGGTGAGCCATATTCTTAGTTGATTAGAATGGGAAGTCTCTGACTTTGCAAATACGCTAAGGTTATGTTGTGAAGGTCTGAATCCCTGCAAGGATGTCACAACATCTATAATGGCTCTTGCTTTTGTGGGGGTGGGAAGAGGTTGGAGGAGGTGTCTGATGAAGGATGTAACTCATATTTGACAATTTGGAATGGCAAGCAAAGTCTTTGATTAACTTTTTGGAACAGGCTAAGTTTGAC
>Ga0116231_10008842_pt1 | contig 17419 bp, 14 predicted proteins | sample S1TSphgellanicum_2_FD_89695 | JGI IMG/M metagenome (GOLD analysis project Ga0116231, IMG submission 89695) | Host-associated microbial communities from peat moss isolated from Minnesota, USA - S1T2_Fd - Sphagnum magellanicum MG | ecosystem: Host-associated > Plants > Peat moss > Unclassified...
AGGAGGGGGGAAAATTTTGGGGTAGAGAAGAGGTGGAAAAAAAAAAAAAAAATCGGGTAGGGAGGATGGGATTTTCATCCATCCAGAAAACGGCCTCAATGGGCTCATCCGCAACTGGTGCATTGATGGGTGCTAATTCACTCCAGCCGATTTCTTAGCACTTTGTGACAAAATTTCAAAGTTTGTGACACATGTGACTTTCCAATGAATCTCAACCTTCCCCCTCTCCCCCAACTAGTGATCTATTTTTTTAAAAATAAAATGACCATGCCCTCCCATTGTTGCCCCCATCCATAACAAGGGAAAGAGATAAAATACCTATCCAACCTTCCTCTCTGCTAGGCCTCCCTTAAGCCCAAAACTAAGAAAAGAGAGAGAAAGAACATGGCTCCCATTTCCGCCCATCCCATACTAGTTTTAAAAAAAACAGAAAAAAAAAAACCCTTACCAAGTTCCAAACTTTCTCACGGCCACCGCACCATACTAGGTCCAAAAATTTAAAAAGACAAAGAACCCCTCATAAAAGTCACTTATGGCATTCCTTGCCTTTAGTCCCCTTAGGAAATGACACCGACTATTACCTATAATAAATATTTTCTTTTTTATTTGGAAACACTTATAATAAATGCGGTCTTTTCTATCTGGGAACAAAGGAACCTCTTTTTATTTCTCAAACAGTTGGAGACTGTTTTTTCCTCTTATTTGCCCAAGAAGGATGAAAACCAATTTTTTTGGGGGGAATAATCTTGAATGGCCAACTTTGGCCATCAATTATTTATTCATTTTAATTTTTTGTAAGATTTCTTTTTTTGCACATTACTCCATGAATGTCAAATTAATCTCACAAATTTTTTACAGATTTTGGAGCATGACCTCTAACCCTAAGTCTCCAAATACTTGCAATTTCAAAGGCTGCCCGAAACTTGAAACTCCAAAGTTTCAACAGTGGCAATTTTTCATTTCTCATCTGAATGTGAATTTTTTCCCCCTAAAACATCTAGGTTGAAATCCAGCACAATTTTCCCGAGTCAGATTTTTCAAAATCTAAAGTGTTATATGATTTCTATGCACCTTTGTGAAGGTTGGTCCATATTTTGAAGTGTGACAATTTTGTTCAATTGTCAATTAAGGGTAAAACATCACAGCAGACTAAAATGGTTCATTGGCCCTCTTGGTTCCCCTACTTAATCTATCCTTCACATAGATGTCTTCTAGCTATTCTAAATTTTTTATTGTCAATGAAGAAGCATATGGTATCTTCATCCAATCTTGCAAAAAACTTATAATTTTGAAATCTACTCAAAACTAAAAGGACTAAATGTTCAATGATGACAATTTTCCATTTCTCAATCAAATCTCATTTTTTTCTAAAATTGAAAGATTCAGCTCAAAGGCCTCTTCAACTCTCTGTTTTAGGTTTTTATAAAAAAATTCTAACATAATGCATGACTTTCACGCACATTTGTCAGGGCTGCTTTGACTTTTTTTATTGGGATTGTTAAGGATCAATTAAGGGTTAAAAGAACCTCCACCTTCTTTTCTGAAAAAACAAATTGGAATTGTCTCTATTCTGATTCTACACAAAAATAAAACCAGGAATCCAGTTCTGGGTCTGATTGTTCAAAAATCTGAATTCCAGTTACAGTTCTGAAAATTAAGTTGCGGTTGCAATCCAACTCTTATTAATTGGGCCAGAAACAGTGGATGATCGTCGGTATATCACTTTATATTTATCCTTCACCTGATTAGCTTGCTATTACTGTTGAGCATAATCCTCCAACCCCTTGAGAGGTCATTTGAAGAGGATGTTTCATGGAAATGCTCCCCACCCCCACCCATTCCTCCCCCATCTTGACATGAGCTTCCTGGGTCAGCATTTCTTTTAGAACCTATGACCACACTTCACATGGACCAAAAGAAAAATTTTGGAATTAAAAAAAATAAAAATTCTACTTGGGACACTAATATAAAATTCCAAAACAAACCATTTTCGGCTTATGAGGCATTCAGGGGTTACATACTAGGTTCTTGCAAAATCTCTGAGGTAGGAAAAAGAATATCTCTTACAGTGCCTGAGATAGATATATCTTTTAATTTGAAGTGGCTGCAATTCGAGTGCGCTGCTGCCTAGTGTATTCCCACACAGCAATAGCTCCACTGACATGGACATTGAGGGACCTTATTACACCTAGCTGTGGGATCTCCATGCAGGCATCAAGCACCTGGATAAGGTTGACTGGAATGCCTTCTTTCTCCCGTCCAAGAACCAAGACCTGCAAATCCATGGCAGTTACCATTGGACATAACATTTTCATCTGAGTCTGATTCTGTCAACACACTGGGGCCTAATGAATCCTTAAGCTGAATTTTAGGACCAGCATTGGGTGGTTAACAAAAACAGGAATGGACCACGCCTGATTATCAGGGCAGGTTCTTCGGGTTCATAACCATGGTTCTCAAAAAACCGACAGGCCCAATTCCTGATATATCACCCGGGTTCTCAGAAAATTTGAGAAAAATCAAGTGTGCTTGTACAACCACTGGTTCGTTACCCGTTCTTTTAAGAAAACTGCCAGTTCTTTGCAGTTTTTGAAATAACCAGACCCAGCAGTTCTTTGATTCTGATTTTCCTTTTCCCCCAAAAAGAACCTGGAACTGGCAGTTCTCTGATTCAGAAGGATTTTAAAAACAAGAACCAGTGGTTATTAAGGAAATACACCCAACACTGCTTAGAACATTAGGACCCTATGACACTTTTGCTAACCCCTGATCCAAAGCCAGGAACACAAGATCCATGACTGCTCCCACAGAAGAAAAGCTGACCAGCTCAACTTTGTGGTCATCAACACTACTGACCCATGTGGGTGGGGGAGAGAGAAAGAGAGGAGCAACTGACCACTTTTTGGGAAATGTGAACTCATCAACAGAGAAACTGTTTGCAGTTTGCTCCAGCCCAATGAGAAAGAACCCACCCTTTTTCTTGTGCTCCAAAAATTAGGCAGCCCGGCCTCAGAAACCTCCACAATTGGGACCCAGGGCTCAGCAGTCACACTGTCAAAAAAATGAAAGCAAAAGAAAATTTAAGGCATAAAAGACATTACTGCACAGCTCAAAGCCCAAAGGGAGAAGCAGAAATCAATTTTCTCTTGCCCTCCCTCTGTGCTGAGAATCACTGCTATTACTATGGCCTCAATCATCAAGTTCTTTGGACTAGGTAACCGGTGGTGCGAGCTTGGGCCAAAGACGGGACATAACCAGCGCCATTTACATCCACAACCTATTCAGCAGGTGAGCTTAATAGGGATGTGATATAACTGGGGTGTAGATGTCTAATCGGGAAAGAGACACATCAGCACCCTAATGCTGGTTATGAAAAGGCAACCTGATTAGCTAGACCTGTCTATCCACAACGATGCTTGCATTAGCCACAACAATGCTTGCTGTCGTGAACACCTGCCAAGACAAAATTTCCCATGTTCAGAATACTCTAGAGTTCAAAAAACTTCAATACAAAATTCCAATAAGCTGGACCTTGAGATCTGGATTGCGTTGGGGGGGGGGTAATCAGTAATAGGAACAAACCAGTGCTGGGAGGTTCTCACTTTTTGGAACCTGGAACTGAAGGATAAGGGTATGGTATATGTATACCCTTTATCGATGGTTTGAAAAATTAAAGAACTGGTTCTGACCCTTGACCGATAGTTCTAAAAAATCATATAACTGGTTTGGACCCTTAACCAGGGCTTCAAAAAATCAAAGAACTGGGTCAAAGAACATACCCTAAACCACCAGTTCTTTTCATGTGAACCGCCATCCTTTGAAAATTTTCAAGAACCCAGATCCAGCAGTTGTTTTGAAAATATTAAAAGAACCTGAACTGGAGGTTCTGAGATTCTGAAATTTTCAAAAAAACTGGCACCAGAGGTTCTTTGATTTCTAAACTTTTAAAAGAACCCAGAACCAAAGGTTTTTAACAAAATCAAAGAACTGCCCAACACACCCCAGCAGTTATCAGGTGTCAAAACCATGGTTCTCAAAAATCAAAGAACCACTCCTGAAATATAACCACGGTTCTCCTAAAAATTGAGAAATTTAATCAGATGACTGCCTATACAACCACAGGTTCACCACTGGTTCTTTCAGGAAAACCCCGCTAGTTCTTTGAGGTTTTTGAAATAACCGGAACCAATGGTTCTTTGATTCTGATTCTTTTTCCTCCTCAAAAACAGGAATTGACAGTTCTTTGTAAAAATTACACAACATTGTTCTGGACTTCATGTCACAGATACATATGCCACTGTACTCAAAACTGTGCGCAACCCCTACTACGCCCCCTCCTATAGAATGTTTAATAGTGCCACGTTTTGCATTCACACATTTTTCAGTTAAAAGCGTATGGTCAATATGGATTGCATGGAAGTGTCATAAACATTCCAACAAATCAAAATGTTGTGCAACTTGTACTGCCATGAATGCCATACAATGATAATATAATTGCTCTTTTTTTTTTTAAAAGCTAAAATATAAATCTACATGCATGTCAGGTTATGTTCCACCAAACATAATGATAAAAGTGTTAGAAGAAGTTTGTAAAACTTCCAACTTGTACATTAATGCAAATGTATCAATACGACGAAATTGGCGACAGGGTCCAAACGAGATATAACAGGCGAATGTGTTTACTAAATGCTATTAGGACTATGGTACTTTTCAAGGTCTTTTTGTCAAAAAATCATTTTTTCATACAGAGGAATTTTGAAATGAAATATTGCAACTTGTTATTTATTTTATTTCTAGTTGCCTTAATATGTCACATATTTTTTGAAAATCAAATTTGAGTATATATGAATTTTAAAAAGTGCACAAATTTTACGAGATTTTGTGATTCATCTTGAAAAATGATTGCAATTTCAAATCATACCATAACATGTTGAAATGTTCAAGTTTTATTTTTTGTGTTATAAACTACAACTTTTCTTTTTAAAATATATACATTGCATCACATTTACATGTTGTAAAAGATTCATGAACTTTAAACAAACCTTGATTTTTTATAAACACAAAATTGAAAAAAATATGAAACTTTGAGTGCTTTTTATATGTGTTTGATAGTACCTTATTGCTACAAAAAAAATTGAGCATGAAAAAAATTGTATTATAAAAACTAAGGTGCCCTTTGTGAAAGTAGTATCATTGATTGAAACTATTAAACATCCTTTGTTTCAACCAAAAACTAAAAGTGGAAGGTTTTTTTAACACATTTTAGATTTTTCAATATCCATATTAGTGAGTAAGCACAACTTTCCATGATTAACATGCCATTAAAGTGGCACCACATAACGATATGTAGCAAGAATTGCAAAAAAGTTGATGTGTTGACGTGGATTTTGAGTTGTTTGTACTTATCCGGACCCAAATTTTAGTAAACTTTACAAATTCAAGTGAAAGTAATCAATGGGAACATGATTCATTTACTAAATTTCCTATTGAAAATGTTACATATGAATTTGAACAAATAATGAAAGAAGACCCTACATATATTTTAATACAAAACATTTAAAATATTGAACAAATAATTGATGATGATAATCAATCTATAACAATTTTTCTAGGTCAAAAGGGATTTCAACCATTAGGGTTATTTTGTGACATACATTACGAAGAATACAATTTTCCAACATTATTTTTTGGTCATGCCAGACCATCATTAACATGTTCATATCAAAATAATTATATAAACTTAATTAACTAATAATATTTTAAATTTTCATATCATATATATCATCATTTGCATGGATTTATATATGAAAATAAAATTTATTAGGTCATACACTTATAACTAATGATGTTTCAAACAATGTAAATTTCAATAAGAATTTAAAATTTGACATAGGCTATAAAGAATTAGGATGAATTAAAACATCTCCAAACTATTTAGATTATTTATGTAAAAATGTTTTTGCAATGATTAGACAACTTGGACCTTTAACATTTTTTGTTACATTCACTACAAGTGTTAACAATTGGCCAATACTTAGTAATACGCTCAAGAATTATATGAAAAACATGTTACTACAAATAAAACAAATAATAATGTTAACTATGTTCTAAGCATTAAAGAAGTTAGAAATGATCATGTTACATGTACTTGTTGTTGTGAACATAAAATGAATAACTTTCATATACTTTTGAAAACCACAAACATGTTGTTTGGTAAAATAAACGATTTTTTTTCTCATTGAATTTCAAACATGTGGATTACCCTGTGATCATGGATTGTTATGGATAGAAAATGTTCCACATTTTGGTGTTTCTTCAAATGAAATTATTGAAAATTTTGTAAATAAACATCTAACAATGGATGAAGCAATTCTTAGAAGAAAATATTTGTAATGCACAAATTCATCAGCATAAACGAACGTGTAGAAAAAATGTCAACCTATTTGTTGATTTCATTATTTTAAACTTCTAATGAAATATATAAAAAATATTATTTCTTTTTTTAAAAAAATTGCAAAACGATTGTGATTTCTTGTAGTGGGGACAATAAGTGGTACCATGCTTGAAGACATCCAAAATATATTTGAACATGCACTAAACTTGTTCAATTACGCATTCTTATTCATCCTCATAAGGTCATTAGATTATAGCCAAACGTAAAGAAAAATTAGGTTGCTTGTCATTCACTTACACAAATTGGAAAATATGGTTTGCCATAACCCAATCGAAAAAGCAACTTGTAGAATATGGATACATGAAATGCTCACATTTCGAAAAAGAATGTTCAAACATGAACTTAAGTATCTTAATGGATATATAATTTAAAAACTATAGCTTGACATGTAAAAAACATCCAAATCATGTCAATCATGAATTATAATATCGTGGTTTTTTAAGTTGTCCAAGTTGACCGCCTTATCCACTTTGATTAATGAACATGCCCATTTCAATTAAAGGCCCATGGCTTGAATGACATGTGTATTTTTTAGAGGGGAATTTGACTATAATGACCTATTTGATTATTTATCAAATTGAACATCTAGTCAAATTGGATAAAAAATAAACCACCTTGGTCAAAATGGTCAATGTGTGCTAGTTTAATGAGATATTTAGTTTGGGTTGGACAAATCAAAATAACATGTTTAGTCAAAATGACCAATGTTTTTGAAGTCAAATTGGACATCTTACATTAATTAAAATGTTAAATTAACTATTATATTGGATAACAAACTATTAAAGAGGTTTTTATAAAATTTCAAAAAAATACTCGAGAAATATTTTTAAAAGTTGTCATGAAGATCCATTAAAAAAAATTGTTTAGAGGTTTTTAGCATTTTTCCAATAATATGTTTGGAGTTTTCTAAAAAAAATTTAAAATATCATTGGAAGAATATGTTTGGAAATTTCTAAGAAAAATACAAATATATCATTGAAAGAATATGTTTGGAAATTATAGAAGTTTCCAGAAATATCCATGAAAAATTAATTTTAGATTTGTTTTGAAAATATAAAACAATTAGAAGTTTATACAAAATGGCAAAAGTTTATAGAAGATGTGGTTGGTGCAAGTTTCTAAGAGGTTGTTTAATACAAACCTATAGATAGCTTAGTTAAAATTGATGATCCTTTCAAAGGTTCCATTGGATAATATAAGAATATATCATAAGAGGACCACCCCTTAATCTTGCCAACACATTTGTTGTGGCTTTTGTACTTTTAGTTCATCTCATGTGTAAGTTGCAACATGCCTTATTCAAGCAATAAAGTATTTTAATTATTATTCATTACCCATTTTTTTGTTTCCTAAATCTCATCGTTTTCTCCAAGTTATGTTGTTGTCTTGTCATTGACAATTATTACCCATGCTAAGTAGGTAAACCTAAGTAGATAGGTAACCAAACTTTATTTACCTACCTAAGCTTAACTACATGCCTACCTACTACATAAGCTAGGTAAGTAGCCTAGGTCTAGCTAGCTACGTACTTAATCATTACGTAGTCTAAATAGATGTTAACTCAGTAATTATCGTCACATGACAAAATAATCAAAAATAATTTTTGAAATGGAAATGTTATTTGATGGTAGTACCATCAATAAATTACTTTTAGGGTAGAATAATTAAAAATTGATTTTGAAATAGAATTCCAATAATAGACTATTTGTTAACAAGTAAATCTTTTAGTCTAGCTAGGCTACAAGGCCTTCTAATAATTATCTAATTATTAGTGGTAGGTTCATATTTATGATTATTTATTTATTATGAGATGAGAACACTAAAATAGTTATTTTTACAATATAAGGTTGTTTTAACAAGGATATCATGTGGAGGAAAGTAGGATAAATAAAAAAGCATAAGGGAAACCCATGAATGATGGGAAACATTTTTGGTTCCTTATTATCTTGGGCTCAATCCGTCATTCTTTCATTAACATTATCATTCCTCATTCCTTTTGATTTTATCATTCCATGCATGTGACTCGATAAAGATTTGTGTGTGAAATGTGAAAAAAATGTTGTACTTATGTGAAGAAGAAATATAATGAATTTTGGTTGAAATTTTTGTCACATTTTTTTATAAATGTTTCTCCTAGTTTTTTTAATGCAAAAGAGAGCCTTTAGTATTAGTTTGATGTAGAATAAGGTAGCAATACTAGGACGGTAGCTACAACAAAAAATTGTCAACTTGAAGGCAACATCTTTCATTGTAGTTACATTTTTATTCATTTAAAATCTTAAAATGTTTGTTGAAAATTAATCACTAAACCATAGTTGTAGTAGAATGATAACTACAATAGGGAGGTAGTTGCAACAAGAAGGTGGCCATAGTAAAAAGGTAGTTATAACATTAAGGTAACCAATGGAAAATAATGGTTATAAACGTGAAGGTAATAACTACAAACAAGAAGAAAGTAGGTTTGTGATGAAGTTATATTTCATTGAAGTACTATCCATGGATTGGAAGGTAATTACAGTCCATCCCCTTCATGTTTATCTTGGCTGTCATCATCGATATTTCCTCAATTTTTACCTTAGCCTTTTTTTTCATGATAATAATTAGGTTATCGTGAGGTGACTTTCCGTCCTTCTACTCTCGGTTCTACAAGGTGATTATGCTTGAAACCACAAATGCTACTAATGAAAGAAAAATACAAGTGTAATTCTAGATGTTAGATTGCGTTTGTAGTTAAAATTAAGTAGCCCACCTTCTATGCATCATTTATGATTAGAACTGATGGATATAAATTTTCAAGTTCACACACTACACATCCTAGGACTTCATGTCAAATTATCATTCAATTAAACCAATGTTTAAGGACTCAACACCATGTCCAACATAGCTGCAGACCACTAGTCACTTGAAATGTTATTTCTCACACATATGTCATTCAAATCCGGCTTGCCATAGCTTTCTAGAAAGCTAACAACAAGGCGCATCTTGCTGTCAAATCTTAGGTTCTACAGCTAAACCAGCAAGAAGTTATGCTACAAAACCCGAAAGGGTTTTACAAAGGTGATAATTGAACCTTGCTACAGACCATCAGTCACTTAAAATGTTGTTTCTCACACATATGTCATTCAAATCCAGCTTGCCATAGCTTTCTAGAAAGCTAACAACAATGCACATCTTGCTACCAAATCCTAGGCTCTGCAACTAAACCAGTAAGGAATTATACTACCAAACCCGAGAGTGTTTTTTGTGAAGGCAGTCGGTTCAACTTGACTGCAAACCCTCAGTCACTAAAAACTTCATTTCTGACACATACCTTATTCAAATCTGGCTTGCTTTAGCTCGTTAAAAAGCTAACTACAAGACACAACTTGCTACCAAATCTCAAGATCTGCAGCTAAACTAGTGAGAAGCTATGCTATGAAACTCGAGAGGGTTTGTGAGGTTTCTTTAAAGTTCCAACCTTCCAACACAATCACTTCCCACCCCCATTCCTTCAAAACTATTACCAAATTTTAAATCTACTTTCCTTCCTTATTCCCTCTACTAAGACTAATCATTATTTGCCTCTTCAAGAAACTCGTAGAAACAAGTATTCAAGATTGCATGAAAATTATCTCCGAGACAAGAGAGAGCTCCTAATGGTTCGAGTCCACCTTTTAAAGAGAAGGAGAAGGGAGGTGAAGGTGGATCCAAAGCTTGGTGGCCAATGGAATGTTCCAAGCTTGGTAGCCAATGGAAGGTTCCATGCTTGGTGGCCATTGAAATGTTCCAAGTTTGGTGGCCAATGGAAGGTTCCATGCTTGGTGGCCATTGGAATGTTCCAAGCTTGGTGGCCAATGGAAGGTTCCATGCTTGGTGGCCATGGAAGGTTCCATGCTTGGTGGCCATTGGAAGGTGAAGGAAAAACACCTTTTCACCTCTTCCATTTTCCCCCCAACAACCTTTACTTACACCTTCAATTTTTTCCTTTGACCTTACGGTTTTACTTTACCATGGTCCTAAGCCGTTACTCACGCCTTTCTTTCCTTTTCTTTGATCTATAAATTGCGATTGCGCACCTCAACGTAACAAGTCCTTCATACCTTCATTATCAATTTGATTTTGATTGAAGATTTGACCTTTTTTCCTTTCCTTGAAATTATGGCGTTGCGCATGGTCACATCTTACGGGCCACAAGCCGCACAAACGAATGAAGAACCGCCTCCGAAATTGTCTCTAGATCTTACCCTAACATAGCATCCTCGTGATGAAGAACCCGAACCTTGAGAAGTGCGTGCTCGTCTTGAAATCGAACCTCCTCGAGCCTGGTACTATCGTATTTCTCCGAACTCTCGCACCTTGGTGATCTTGCTGCAGGTCGACCCCGCATCTGGTGACGAATCCGAGACCGTTTGTGAAGGTTGTTATGAAATTGAAGAAACTTCTATTTTCGCCTGGTCTTCAGTTCCCGGTGTTGGTCACTATCATTGGTTGTGCGGTCCGATTCGTCGACTGCCTCCCAATAACAAAGCGGATTACCTAATTCACACCATTTGGCGCATCCTAGATTTCCTGCAGTTGTGAACTATCACTAAGGCATAACTCAAGATTTTACATGTACTTGTAGCTCTTTGCTGAATTTATCCCTATTATAAATAAATGTTTCAATTATCATCAGACTCCTATTGCCATCAACACACTATCATACTATCTATTTAATCGTTAAATTGCCTCGAATTAACCTTTTGTTCAACGACTTGAAGATTGTTCTATCTTTATTAAATCTTTCATTAACATCCTTTTAATTGCTTTAAGAATTTCTAACATCTTTGCTATTCCCTAAGTACCATAACAAGATTAACGTTGTGTTGAACACCGTAAATTTTGGTGTCTACTTCTACCCCCAACCCTCTAGAGATTTCTCACCCCTAATTACACAACAAAATTTCTAAAACTATGGTTATTAGCCTTTGCTGAAGGAAAGCATTAATCCAACTCCTTATTCACCAATAACGCACTTTAGAAAAAAAAATAACCCCCCTTCGCACCACGCACATTCATCATTCCTTATGAAGTCGCTAAAAGCCCTTAATAATCTTACCCCATTCAAAGAACCCTGATGTAACTCTTAAAAATTGAGACTACCGCACATGGTTGTGTCGGTATGGCTCACAGTTGTCAATTTTGTGATATTGCAATAAACCTAAATTAGTAAATAGTCTAGGACTATCTACCTACCTAGGCCTACTTAGTTACCTACTACCAAATTTAAATAGGTAGCTTAGGTCTACCTACAAATGAAAGCATAAACAAATTAATATTTTGGATTGTCACAGTTGTAATTTGTTTGGATTATGTGTGAAATTACAAATGTAAAATCATATTCAACATTAACATAATTAAACTTTAAATTATCCATGAACTAATATACTTTAGTGAAAATCACATTACAAAATCTGGATGAGTTTAAAAAAAAGAATGGACTTGTAATGAAATTTTGAAATAACAACATTGTCTTTCTCATGACATAATAGGGTTAGAATTTGAAATTAAAAATAGTCCCATATCAAATGAAGTGTATAGAAATGAAATACATTAAAATTTTACCAATAAAAGTAATTTTGATTTTAAAGTTAATTTACAACAATATGCCTCATTTTACTCCTTGAGGATCCATTTCACATTCAAAATTCCAAGCTTTCACATGGATCTTTTGATTAGTCACATGTCTACATATATTTATAAGGTGATTTACCAATATTTTAACCATAAACATAAGGGAATGCACTTTGGATAACATAATTTGTTAAATGTTATATTGTGACAATCTAAACTAGTGTAAAATTAAAACTTTCAAATGCCATTTTTAAACCACCTAACTATGTTTTCACCTCTACCTAGGGTATTTGCAACCTACGGTGGCTAATTTTTGGCAGTTTAGGACTCCCTATAGTGTACATATCATTAAAAAAAAATTGTGATTATTTTTTCAAAAAAATGAGAGCTGTTGGATTTCTTTCATCAGGGAAATATTGACCACTCACAAAAGAGACATGATTTTCAAATTGTAATGGTTTTCGTCATGATGGTCTTCGATCTTTCGACAAGCCTAGTCAAGGTATTATCGCTTTCGTGTCTAGCAACTTGTGCATTTTGATGCACTTAGTGTTGAAGCTACAAATCATGTGGGACCCTTGTTCACACTCATGTGTCATCTTTTGAAAAAGGTCAAGTTAAAAGGTGGAGAACATTACATTAGAGCAGTGAAGGTTGGATTTGTGCCTCCCTTGTATGCATAAGTTCTTGAACTTATAGACGGAGGTGTAATATTGCAAACACAATTTGTTGACCATTATGGCTTGTGTTCTAAGGGGTTTAACCCAAAACAAGTGAAGGTTCCTAGAGACATAACCTTAGAAGAGGTCAGTAGGATTTTTGGACTCATTGTGAACATGATTTGGTACATCTATGTGCATAACGAGGACCCATATTTTATTCACAAGGTAGAGACCATGGGGATGATAATCCACCAGAAACCATATTTGCTTGCATCAAGATTGATTCCATTAGGCACGGTTCAAGGGTTAACATTTGAAAAGGTCCATGGGAAGAACATGAATTGGGCACTTTATGTAGAATGGACCAACAATGAGCAACATTGGCATAAGGTAAAAGTAGAACAAATCAAGTTCTTGAGTGACGAGGATGAAGGAGAAGCTTCACTTGGGTACAGAGTCTAAAAAGATTTTGGTTTAATTCATGTGAATGTTTTTGGTAAGTTTTGTGGTTTGTTATTCTTCTTGCATTTGTTGCAAATTTTGTTTTTGCAATTTTTTTGTTTGTGATCTTTGAGCTTGGCACATTGTGAAAGATGCATTGACACACTCCCAAGCTCTTTGATATACTCAAATGTGAACCTAAAGTGAAAATAGTGAAAGGATAAGGGGTTGGGGCATGTTCCCTAGCTCACAACACTTTGGGGTAAAAGGTCGGGCTGGAGCTCCAAGATGGGGACTAAGAAGAGTGACAAGCAATTCAATTATTCACACGGACCTACACAAACCAAACAACAGTTGATTAGTGCGTAGTTGGAGCACTTTTGATGCATGGATGAACCATGGGCAAACATAGATTCACAAAACTCACCACAACCCGGACTTGGGGGAAGCCACCACCTTCCCCCTTATAGTATTCTCTATGTTTGGCCACGGGGCTAACACCTAAATGTCATTTTATCCCAGGGCTCCCAAGTTGGAGGCCCGAAATTCTTAAAATTAGGACTCCCGCAACTTTGGAGGCCCATAACTTTGTGTGCAGACCTCCGATTGAGGTGAGGTATGAAGCAAAGTTATAGCCCTTGTCGAAAGCTTTTCCATCGTATGTGGCATGCCATTTGCACGCAAGGAAATCAGGGCGATTCCCGATTTTTAGTGGTCAGGAGTCAAATTGGCAATTTGACTCCTGGCCCTTCTTTTGGCCATAACTTATGTTTTAAATGCCCAATGGGTCATACAAGCCCGTTTTAGACATCTAAGTTCCAAGAGCTTTCCAATGGTATAAGGAACTCTTCAATCTAATGAGTTTCGACCCATATAATTGCCCTCTGAATATTTGGAAGTCCATCGGGACTCCAACTCCCAAAGTGGGAGCTCACTTTGGGAGTGTGAAGGTTCATTCCCTCACACTTTCCTACATTCCTGAGAGCATGAAATGTGACTCCTGGGCTTCAATCTTGGCCTACACCTTTGCCAACCCTTGCCTTGGTCGCAAGCACAAGGCTAGGGTTGTGACATGCACTATTTGTTATCTTCAAGTTGTCTTTTATAAGGTTTTGATTTTTATTTTTTTTTGTTGCAAATGTGGATGAGTTGGAAAGCTACATTGCCCAAAAGGAGATTACATTACGTCAAGCTCAAGAATGTTTGGCAATGGTTACTTTTGAAAAGCAAGAAGCTTTCATGGTTGCCATGAAAGTCTGCAATCAGATGGAAAGTTAAACAATCACACCATGAAAAAAACATGCACTACAAAAAAAATGTTTGTTCAAGTTGAACAAGAGGATTATGAGAATAAATAGAATCTATTGATAAAAAATAAACACACAAAAAGGAGTGGTTGCTTATCTTCAATCCTTTATTGAAAGTGCCAAGTCTACATATGAAGTAGTGAATAAAATATTAGAAGGGGTGGGTTCCAATTAGTATAGTTTGGAACATAAGGTTGCTTCTTGAATGAAATGTCATGATGTTGTAGTTACACTTTTGGATAAACTGCAAAAAGGTTTAAGGTTAGCTAGGATGATTCCATTGCCACCAAACATTGTTGAAGAAAACAATGTTAATGCATAAGCTTGCATATGGGTTGAACATTGTCCTTTTTGTAGGTTGGGTTTTGAACCTTTATGGGCAAGACAAATAACTTTTTACAAACATGTGTCTCATGTTTGGTGTGCGCATGTTTGTTTTTCGTTGTTTATTAAATGCATTTCTATTTTGTGTGGGAAAAATATGCATGAAATATGGTGGGTTGCTACTGGTATCCAAAAGCCCAGGAGTGAACTTTCATTTCCACAATTCCAACAAACTCCCAAAATTTCAAATTGGCAAGGTGTGCATATATTTTTTAATTGTAATTTTTGTGCTTACTTTTCTTTTGTTTTTCAATTGAAGTTTAGATGTCAAGGTTTTTGTTCATAATATTTATAGAGCCATGAAGTCCTTGATTCAAAATATAGTTATGGTAGTATGCAATTTAGTAATATTAATTATTTAAATATTTGGATTTTGCAATATCAATGCCTTGTAGTTATTCCAAAGTTGTTTTGAAATTCAAAGTCCTTAACTATTATTGTGTAATCCCAAATGAATGTGTTTCGTGTACCTTAGGTCTTCCTTACACATGATCAAAATACATACAACTACTTTAATTTTTTTTAAATCTCTAGCTAGCATGCATTTGAAGTTTCCATAAGTACACATAAGTCCTAAATGATTATACAATTGTACATAATTTAATCCTAAGTGGTGTATCACATGTACATATAAGTCTTTTAAGTGAGAGGTATGTATACACAAAAGTCCTATTTGAGTGAACTATATCCACACTTTAAGTCTTAATTGAGTGAAAGTTGTCTACATAACAGTTCTTTGAGTGAATTGTATACATAATGGTCCCCTAAATGAGTGAACTATGTACATAACAGCCTTTTAAATGAACATTATGTTTATGCATAAGTCCTTAATGAATGTATTTTATACATCAAAGTCCTTCAATTGAGTGTTATGTGTTCATAATGGTCCTTTTTGGTGTTTTATGTACACATAAATGCTTTAATGGATTTTTGTGTGTACATAATAATCTTATGCATGTGTGTTTTCTGTATTTAGAAATGCATGACATCTTGTGTATACAAAGAAACCTATTTGTACATCCATTTTGTATTAACTTTATGACAAATGAGCCGTTGTTGCTTTTAGTAGCTACAAATGTAGGATGATGCAAATATGCACAACTTTTTTTTTTTGTTAAATAATGTTTTGATTCATAGTAAAAAAATTTGGGTCTAATTAAAATTCAGTTTTGGGTTCATCGTGATCCAAATTTGTGTGACATCTTGTGGTTATGTTTTGGCAAGGCATAGGGGGATGAAGTTTGAATGTGCATCAATCAACTTATCAAGAATTCATGTTTTGCAATTCTTAAGCATAGCTTCACATCTTCTTCCACACTATGTACATTGGACACCTGATGTTAGTCCAAGTGTTGGTAGCATCCACATTTTCAAATATCAACCAATTACTATTCAAATGATGTTCATTGAGGTTACATACTAGTCCAAAGCAAAGCCAAACTATGAAAGTTAGTAAACCAACCACCATGGCAACTAAAGATATTATAGTTGGTATTATGCATGTAGAACATGGTCAAAAACTTGTGGATGTAAACAAGGAGTTGTTAGTGGATGAAGGAACCAATGGAAATGAAAAAGAAGGTGAGGAAAATTCAAAACAATTCGTAGATACCAATTTTGGACTATTAAGAAAGCGTGAACAACTTCATTGTAGGAAAAGAAAGGTAATGGTTGAGGATGATAGAAACTTGAATGGAAATTTCAAATAGCCTCCTTCAAAGAGAAAAATTCTAGCACCCTAGAGCATAAAGGTGATAATGAAAAGTATGAGAATTATAAGACATTTGGATCACCTAACTATAAGAGGGTAGGTCGAGCACCAAAAGTTTTTGTCCAAGATAGAATATCATCTGCAAAAACAACTAGGCAAGTTGCACATGCACAAAAGAATAGTGGCTATCCAGTGAAGAGTTGAAAGTGAATTTTGTTTTTGGAGGTGTACAATTTTCTCTTGAGATGTCCACAACCATGGCTAGAGGTACAAGTATATGCATGCAGATACTTTGTATTTTTTGCTTTCGGTAAAGATGTCAAAGCTTTGACATTTTAAGCCACTTTTCATATTTTATTATGGGTTGACGGTTGTTCATTCGAATGTAATTGGTGGGGTAGATTTCAATTGCTAATAGTCACCTAGTTTAAGATATTTTAAGTCAATTTGGTTCATGTGGGCATTTGGGAATTATGGTAGTATGACATTATACTACCAAAAAGAAATTAATTTTGGAATATATATAGAAATTTGGCAATGTATGTCAAATTCTATTATCAAGTTTTGTTCACATGTGGGAGTTGAAACAACATTTGGATGTTCCAAGTTAATCCTAGGCAAACCTTATGCTGGATTATCTAAAACTTATGGTCCCTTTCAAATTCTTGGTTTTTGTAATTCCAAAATCATAATTGATTTGTTTCAGACATTACCTTGTAACTTCCAAACATATTTTGGGTGATTTATCACTAGTAGAAATCAGCCAAAATGTAACCAGTCAATTTACGACTACATGCGACTTATAGTCGTTTGCGACTAGATTTGAGAATATTTGCAACTACAAGACCAACTTTCAACTATTTTGGTC
>Ga0116231_10008844_pt1 | contig 17415 bp, 15 predicted proteins | sample S1TSphgellanicum_2_FD_89695 | JGI IMG/M metagenome (GOLD analysis project Ga0116231, IMG submission 89695) | Host-associated microbial communities from peat moss isolated from Minnesota, USA - S1T2_Fd - Sphagnum magellanicum MG | ecosystem: Host-associated > Plants > Peat moss > Unclassified...
CAGTAGAACCCCGGTAAGACCGGGAATGTATCGCCCGGGAAGTGATGTGTTTCTGTCAAAGCAACAACGTCAACATGTTGAAATAGGTCAAGCAGATGTTCATGTGTTTCTAGCTTTGTGATAGCGGCCCCAAGGATATTCCATAGGCACACGCGCAAATGTCTCTGGCTCGTACCCCCCTATGCAGTAAGAGAGTTTACAACTTTATGGTTGATGTAGATATCGGCCCCACGCTAGTAGACTTGTTCGCCAGCCTCCTTGGCCTCCTTGAAAGTGGCCCAAGCAGTTCGTTTTTGGGCCTGCTGAGCGGGAGTCAGGTCCTCGTCAAGCCTAAGCTGAGTGCCTTATAGGCCTTTGCGAGCGCGCAGCACCGTGAACTTGTCGTGTACCACTGTCAGCGTGATGATGACTGCCGGTGCGTTGTTAATGGCCTTATCCAGTAGCCCTGACGGCATCTACCGGTGCACCTTCTGCACTTGCACACGGTCATCAACCTTCAACCTGTTGAGCAGCTCCGTCTGCACCAACTCCATAAGTTGTTTTGAGGTTACCCCCTTGCTCATGGTCAACCCGGTGACCCAGATGTTTGCCTCCCTGGCCTTGACCAGGTCAACATCCGTTGCCCGGTCCACCTTGTTGGTAACCTTGTCAACCTTCCTGCCCACGACCTCCTTCCACTTCTCCCCACTGTCATGCATGGTATCAAAGCTCTTAGACATCTCATCTATTTTATTTTGCAGCATTTCGACTTGGCCAGTAACGGTCATAATCTTAGCTTCCATTGTTAGAGCCAGAATGTTTTTCGCAACCTGCTCCATAGTGACCTCAATAGCATTGTGCACATCCTGTTTCGTTACCACATCGGCCCTAGGGACCATGAGATGGTTGATGATGGCTATTGCAGTAACTGCCTTGCCGGTCTTGGCAAGCTTAAGGTTGTAGCGTGTAGAGAGCGCCTAGAGTTCAACCGCCTGCATTTCGATGATCGTCAGCAAGTCCTTGTTCCATTCCCATGCTTTAGCATTAAAAACCGTGGCATTCGTCATTAACCAAAACCCTGTAGGAAGCCTGAGTATGTATACTTGTCTGCTGTTGCTGGGATCTTTGCTAGAAGATTAGTGTTTTTTTTTGCTTTCTTGCAAAATGGTGCCCAAATTAGTTTGCCAGTGAGACACATAAGGAAAAAGGACAGTTTGGTGACTTTCACCACAGTTGTAAACAACCTTGTACTGAAATGATCTTGCAAAGGATGGCATTCGAACCTTTGATCCTGAGATTTGATGATGATGATGATGATGCTTTCTTGCTTGCACAAACAAAACTGGAAAGCAAATTTACATAGAGCCAAAGCTCCCTACCATCATCATCTTCAGAAATTAAGGTTTGAAGCTCTGTACTTGCCTTAGTGTACCCCAGGTTTTGTAATAAACAAACAGAGCTGGAAAGTTAAAAGAAAAGAACCAAAGCTCCTTACCATCATCAATTTCAAAAATTATAGTTTGGAACTCTGAACTAACCCCCCCTATGCTTTGGAACAAACAAACAAACAAAGCTGGAAAGCAAAAAGAAAAGAGCCAAAGCTCATAACCATCATCAGCTTCACAAATTAGGGTTTGAAGCTCTGAACTAGCCCTAGTGTCCTCTAGGCTTTGTAGCAAATAAAACAAAATTGGAAAGCAAAAACATAAGAGCCAAAGCTTCCTGGCATTAGCAGTTTCGCAATTAGGATTTGAAGTTCTGAACTAGCCTTAGTGTACCTTGGGTTTTAACAAAGAAACAAAGCTGGAAAGCAAAAACAAGAGAGCCCAAGCTCCCTACCATAAATAACTTCACAAATTAAGGTTCGACGCTCTGCACTGGCCCTAGTGTGACCAGGCTTTGCAACAAACAAACAAAGCTGGAAAGCAAAAAAATAGAGCCCAAGCTCCCTGGCATCATCAGCTTCACAATTAGGGTTTGAAGCTCTACACTCAAATCATGGGCTTTCAGGCACTAGTGTAAAAAGGGGCTGAGCTGAGCACCCAAGGGGCTGCTCTGAGCTGTTGCACCGTGTGTTCCACAATAGCACCTTGCAAAATCTCCAAGTCTTTCTTGTCGCTTCCAAGATCCCACTTCCAAAAAGATTCACCACCAGCTTATTAGTGTACCCCTCCTCCTTGAGAGCTTGCAAAAAATGTCGCCTGCATCTCGCACTATTCCAACCCCGCCGAGACACAAGGAAACAATTCGAGAATTCTTCACTCATCGTCATTGTCGTCCTCCTCCTCCTCGTGCACTCTAGTGCATGATGCAATTAGGGGATAGAAAACAAGGTTTATAACTTATAGAACTTAGAATTGTTGCGTATGGGGAACAGCAAGTGAAGTTTCTCCCATGAGCATTATTCCTTGAAAATGTGAAAAATAATCCAATACCAGTACCAGCTTGGTATTAATGGGCCTGAGTGAACCAGAACCCACCAATGCACCATTTGTGGATGAGATTTTTTTGGCCGTTTTGGGATGAACCCAAACCATTTAACCTAAACCAAACCAAACATTGAAGTGGGGGTTTGTTTTTTCCTTTTCTTTTCATTGGCCCATCCTTTGTTGAGATTTCAAACAAATTCCCCCTTTTTTTCCCTCCTTTTCTTTCTTCTTCTCCTCTTTTGTTCCTTCTTTCTTCTTCTTTTCTTCCATTGTTGTTGGAGCTTTTTCTTCATCATTTTTCTCTTCCATTGTTGTTGTAGCTTTCTCTTCATCATTTTTTTCTCTTTTCTTTTTACTGCTATTGTTATTATGCTTTTTTCTTTTTTTTTGGTTTGTGTTATAAACATTTATTCTTATCATTTTTTTCTTTCATTTTTGTTGTTACTTTAGTTTTTTTTCATCTTTTGTTTGTTTGTTTCCTCTATTGTTACAACTTTTTCATCATTTCCTTCTTTTCTTGTTTTTCTTCTTCCTTTTCAAACATTTTCTTTTTTTTTCATCACATTGTTGCACTTGTTGCCATTTCTTGTTGCATCATCATTAGGTATACACATCATGCAAGGTATGCCTTTATCCTTTTCCTTGTCTTTTTTTGGTTTTGGTTTTAAAATAGAAGCACAAAGGAAAAAATAAGAAAAAGAAAGAGAAGAAAAAATAACAATAAAAGAGAAGCAAATGGAATTGTTTTTTAAAAAAAGATGAAAAGAAAAAAATAAGAAGACAAAAATTGTTTTTGTGTTCGTTTTTTTGTTTTTCTAGTTTTTTCTAGTTTTAAAATTCTAAAAGAAGTTTGTTTTCTTTTCTTTTTCTTTGTTTTTTCTTGAAGATTTTTTTTCTTGTTATTGTTAATTCAAGAAGAAGAATTCTAATTTTTGTTTCCTTTCATTGCTTTGTTTTCCTTTGTTTTTTTCCCTTTAATAATAAGAAGATTTTTTGGGTTTTTTTGCCCTATTTTTCCAATTTTTTGTTTTTTAAATGCTAAAGGAATTTTACTTTCTTTTATTATGTTTGTCCTAAATATTTGTTTTGTTTTCCATTCTTTTTGGTCTTCAAAATTCCAAAAGATGAAGTTTGTTTTTCTATTTCTTTTATTTTTTATTTTCAATTATTTTTCCAAAATTTCTTTTTTTGAAAAATCCAGTTAACTATCTATGTTTGTACACATGTAATTTTTTGGGGTTTGGTTTATATTTTTCAAATTTTCATATTAATATGTATCATGTGTTTGATGTAGATTTCGAATAACTATGAACTACCAATTTGTAACCAATGTCATTCAACTCTAGTTATATCACTATCAACTTTACACTCATCAAAAAGGTTTCTCTTGAGGTTAGAAAGTAGCATGCATGTCTTACTTAGGTTTCTTTGGCATAAACAATGGCATGGAGTTCATGTTCCATTTTTTGGACATTTTAAAAAGTTTTGATAAATGTGATACTTGCATCAATACATACAAGTTTTGTCTTATTGCAATTGTAACGTCATGTTTGTATTATGTTTACATGCTTTGAACGTGAGCATTGCATTAACACTTTGTTGAAATTTTCCCTAAAAATATGAGTTTGAAAAATATTGCAATGTTGCATTATTGGATTAAAAAAACTTCAAAAACATGAAGTTCAATGTGAAATGTTTGCATAAGGGTCACAAAATAAAAATTAGTTTTGTTAGAATGATTTTGTAATACCCACATTTGAAGCATAAAATGTTGACTGATTTTTTTAGATGGTTTGTGCAATACCCAAATGTTGGGCATAAAACATGCATGCTCAATGAAAAAAATGATGATGATAAAAAAATTAAAAAATAGAAGAAATAAACTAATTGTGATAAATAATAGAAGAAAATAATTTTAAACAAGAAAAAGTAAAAGAATTAAAAGGAGAAAAAATAATAGAATTTTTTTAAAACATAAAAAAATAATTTTTAAAAGAAAAGAATCCAAAAAAAAAGCTTGCATTTTGCTCACAAAATATGTAATAATTATTGAGATGTATTGTATTGGAAATACCATTGTTTTCATATGTGGGTATTATATTTTGTGATTAGATTTTCAACTACTTTAACTTTTAACAATAACTACCAAAATATGTAATACCCATGTGTGGGTCACAAAAGTTGATCGAACGTGTACTACCCACATTTAAGGTTACTGTTTGTTCATATCAAGGGGTTAAATATCATGATTAAAATGGTTGTTAATTCATTTAATGTAATACCTTCATATTTTGTATATCATACATTGGTAGACATTAACATCATGTAAATGATAAGAAAGTAGGTGAGTGGGAGTAGGTAGGAAAGTAAATAAGTATGTAAGTAGGTTGGTGGCTGAGTAGGTAGGTACGTACACAAATAAAAAACCAAATTAGGTCAAATAATGTAATTATGACAATAAGATGATTAGGTCAATAGGGTAGCCAAAAAATTTGTTAAAATATTTTATTGAAAAAGTAGTCTTTAAGTTAATTCAATTTTTTTTTTAAAGATAAAAGTTTAACCAAAAATAGATAGAACTTTTACCAATAAATAGAGGTTTAGCCATGAAAAGATGGAAGTTTTGCCAAATTTTATAGGTTTAGCTAGGAAAAATTAAAAGTTTTTCCAATTTGTAAAGGTTTAACCAAGAGAGATAATGATTTTGCTAAGACGTAAAAGTTTAGCCCAAAAAATATAAGGGTTTTGCCAAGCGGCAGAGGTTTAGCCAATAAGAGTTCATATTTTTTTCAAGTGGTAAAGGTTTAAGCAAAAAAATATAAAAATCTTGTTGAAAGGAAAAAATTTAACTAAAAAAAGGTTAAGGTTTTGCCAAGAGGTAAAAGTTTAATAAAAAATAAATAGAACTTTTGCCAATGTGCAATGGTTTAGCCATGAAAAGATGGAGGTTTTGCTAAAAGATATAGGTTTAGCTAAGAAAAGTTAAATTTTTTCCCCAAAAGGTAGAAGTTTAGCTAAACAAATACATAGGTTTTGTTGAAAAGTAAACGTTTTGCCAAAAGATAGATGTTTAGCTAAAAAGATATAGAGATTTTGTCAACATGTAAATGTTTAGCCATGAAGAGATGGAGATTTAACCAAGAGATATAAATTTAGCCAATAAGAGTTAGAAGTTGTGCCAAACAAAAAAGGTTTAGCCAAGAAAAGTTAAAAGTTGTGCCAAAAGGAAAAGGTTTAACCAAGAAATATAGGTTTAACCAAGAAGAGTTAAAAGTTGTGCCAAAAGGCAAAAGTTTAACCAAGAGATATAGGTTTAACCATGAAAAAATACAATGTAGATAGGTGAGGGGTTGGTAGGTAGAGCCAAGATGCATGTCAATAATGTAGTTAGGTCAGTAGGGTAGCTAAGGAACTAGGATGATTAGGTTGGAGGGTAGTATGGTCAGGGTTGGAAAAAAAACACCCAAAAAATAAAAAGGGTCAAAGGTCAGCAGCCCAAAAAGGTTCACTATGGTACAATGTTGAGTTAACACAGAGTCAGGACCCAGATGAGGAAATGCACCCCATCCTATGGACAGAACAGCCAACTGGTGCACTGGTGGGGTGCTGGTTCACTCTGGCCGAACTAATGTACTCAATACCAGTACCTGACTGGTATGTGAAAAGGGGCATACCAGTACAACCCTGGTTAGCAACACTTCAAAAAATTGCAACCAAAACAAGAATTGCACAAGAAGAGAAACAAGACCACCAAACCAAGTAGAAGCCTTTTCAAATAGTTGTACATGAACACACTAAGTAGTTTTCATGGGTGTGTGTAAAGCTTCTACCATTAAATGTCCAGCAGACTCACTCAAACTATGTGAAGTCCTTTTTCTTTTAACCCTTTCTGGTTAGAGGGTTTATATACAGGGATATATATATAATGTATCTATGAAGGAAGGTAGTTTGTTTGTTTTGTTTGTCATGTTGAGATCTCCCAAACCTTCTTTGAAATCATAGTAGCTCTTGCTGTGCTCTTGGTATCATTGGAAAGCTCTCTATGAGTAAGGGTGCATCAAGTTGAGTTGATTTCACGAGTAGGGGTGCACCAAGTTGAGTCGGTTTCATAATGTCGGTTTTCCTGTGGTGAAGAAGTCATTGAATATGGAACAATATTTTCAATGCAAATTCATTTAAATCAAAACTAAGAATCATAGGGGAATTTGAGTGTGCTCTTGATATTGTTGGAAAGCTCTTAACAAGTAGGATTTAATGAAGTCAATTTGGAAATTTTTAGACCTAAGGTGTGAGAGACCTATTGAATTTTGAGTAGTTTTTGTTAATGAAAATTCAATTGAATTACAAAAAATGGTTTTGGAAGGAAAAATTAGTTGGATAACGAATTCGCACTTGGGCCAAACAACATAGGCTACAATTACATTACTAATATATAGGGTGTTTAATAGGCTTGTGTATAGGTGTTTTAAAAAATAATAATGACTATGAAATTGTTGGATTTGGTGGTTTGAATTTATTTTCTTAGTTATCTTGACTGAACTAACACTTCAATGTGTAACCAACCACACAGGATTCTTCCACATTACCATAATACCTTGGCAGCTAGCACACTAATTATATTATTTTCAAAAAATGTTGAAATTTTCAAAAAAGTAAATTCTGAAGATCAAAATATTGTGAATGAAAATAGTGAATCTTCAAGAATATTTAATTTGTTAGAATGAGAATTTTTTGATGAATGAATTATTCGACAGAACATGTGGAAGTTGCCAAGGTATAACATTACACGACTTTGTGCACTTTGGATTGTTTTGGGGGCAACCTCAAAATAGAACATTATGTCTGTCCTATCATTAAATGCCCAGAAGACCCATGCAAACCATGCCTGCATTTTTTTTTTTAAGTGCCAAAATTTCTAGGGGAAAAAATTGTTTTGTGGGAAAATTTTCAGCTATGAGTTGGATTATTCGGGGTTTTTTTTTTTTCAATTTAGTGGTGTAGCTGAAGTGGCGATCATTGATATGATGATTTAGCCAGATTTGGCTACAGACTAGATATCAAAGTAGAAGAAAAAAATCTGAATTCTTGGCTATACCTACTGGAACTTATCATAAAAATTTAGCAATTAGGAAACTTTTCTTTTTTTTGAAGTCTGGCGAATTTGGGTCATTTTTCCAATGGAAAATCCTTGTATAGATCCAAATCAAAATTTTCAAGTCAAAATTAGGCGAAATTTCACCCAAAAAAACCACTTGTTGGATTCGGGTTTTCAAGTTTTGGGGCAGATTTTTCACCATTTTTCTACAGTTTTCTAGAAAACTAGAGTTTTCACCAAGTGAACTAAAATTTTGCTTGGGATGATCACCAGTACGAAATCAGAAAAAAAGACCCAAAAATAAAAATAAAATGGTGTGTTTTACTTTGTCAGTGCATGAAGGTTTTCTTTTCAATTTTGTGAAGCAGGACTGAGGGTTGCCCCATCATCCACAAGAGGACTTAGCCAAATTTGGCTATTGGTTCCAGCCTATGTTCCAAATAGGCTGGAACTTGCTGTCTAAATATGAATATTTGATTTTTTTTTTCCACCTCAAAATATGGGTTATTTGGGCCATTTTTTAAAAAAAAAATCCTTTGTATGTTTTGCACTGCTCTTTTCTCCTTTTTTTGTCACCAAATGGCACAGTTTTGCCAAAAAGAAGAAATTCTGCATCATGGTTGGTGTCTTTTTCCCACCAAAGATTGAAAAAAATTGTGAAATTTTATGTTTTTCTAGTGTAAATTTGACTACTTTGCATTAAGTTTATGGGGAAAAAAATTATTGCCAATTTTTTTTATCATCACAAAATTGAAGAAAAAAAAACCCTGAGATTTATGGCCCAACAATTGATTTTTGTCTCCAAGAAAACAAACAATCAAAAAAAGAAGAAGTAAATAAATATTCTATTAGACGCCCAAGCAGTTCAGTTCAGTTGAGTTGGTGGCGGTCCTCCACCGCGTCTTCAGGCCAGCGATTGTTCTTTTCTGTCCGTCAGGTGGCCCTGCTCATGCAACACTTTTGTCCCATCTATAATTTCCCTCTCTTTCCTTTGGCTTTTGTTTTTTTAGGAGAATTTTTGTGATGCAGCCAAAGTGGTGATGATGATCCAGGAGAAGATATAGCTAAATTTGGTTACAATCGAAATATGAATGTAAACATCCTTCTCTAGTTTTGGCTATATATTTAAACCATGCATACAAATATGGCAATTTTTATTTAGTTTTTGTCCAATGTTGGCTATTGAAAATCTCCAAAAAAAACAATGTTCTTTCTAGGAATTTTTTTGTTTGTAGCCGAAGTAATGACCATCACTACTAGGTAGATTTTACCAAATCTTGCTATAAACTAAAAATAAAAGTACAAATCTTAAATCATCCTTTCTATACTTTTGCTTCCACATTGAAAACCAAATATACGAAAATGAGGATTTTTACTCCTTTTTTTTCTCTCTCATTTCTAGCGATAGAAAACCTCCAAAATCACTTTTCTTTTTTTTCAAATTTCTAGTTTTTAAATTCGATTTTTTGGCGAGATTTCGACGCCAGTAAATTTTTTTTAAAAAAAGAAAAAAAGACTTTCCAATTTTAAAGATTATTCAGCATTTGATTTCACCACTTTTTGGCTCTAATTATAGCCAGTAAAAAAGCCACTAGGCTACCTGCGGTCAGTGGATCGACGATTTCCTCGTGGGAAGGACGTGGAGCAGCTTTCCACGCTCCATTTTCTTGCCTCTCCGACCTCCCCTCTCACTAGGAGCTGACTTCGTTCTTGAGGAACCAGCCAGCAGAGGAGTTTTGGGTTTTGAGCTGAGAGAGAAGAGATAATCGCTTTCTGCTGGGGGGCTGAGAGCTCTAGGTAGTTGCTTACAGTAACCTTTTCTTCTTGGTTTCTGACAGATCCAGGCAGCCTTCATTGTTGTGTTCAGTTACACTAACCAGGTCCTTCTCTTCTTGTTCTCCAGCTGACCCAAAGCCTTGACACTTTTTGATTCTGTAGTATATCATATGTCATCATTCAAGCTAGAGGAGTGACAATTATTAGGCAGGTGCAGCAGCATTTAAGTGATATTAGTGTTGTTGTGGGAGTTGCACCAGATTCAGCTTTATTCAAGTCATCAATATATTTATCGGAAGCTTATACATTAGAAGTGATCTAGAGCTTTGTGTGTTTGTGTGAGAGTAGGCGATGTGATTTTATATACGCAGTGATCAATCATGCCAGGGAGCTGTACACTAGAGGAGAGGGATGATAATTTCATGCGCAATAGAGAGTTCAAGCTGGAAGTGAAGCGGAATGACCCCATTCTTGTCTGCCCAGCTGAGGCTACCGAGAAACAAGTCTACTTCCTTTCCAACTTGGATCAGTTGCTGGCGCTCCCAATGGACAATGTTTTCTTCTTCCATTCGCGAAAGGACAAGTCGAAGAAAGCAGCTGACGATCCTGTCGCTGTGATCAAAGAATCTTTGCGGAAGGTACTGGTTCTGTACTACCCGCTGGCAGGTAGACTGAGCTTGAGCGAGGATCTCAAGCTTCAGGTGGAGTGCGAGGGTCAAGGAGCCGTCTTTGTTGAAGCTGTGGCTGATTGCTCCATTGCTGAGCTGGGTGCGCTTGACAAACCCGTTCACTTCATGGCGCAGTTACTGTACAATCCACCCAACAGTACCCGCAGCATTCTCGACGTGCCGCCTATGTGCGTGCAAGTGACGCGGTTCAAGTGCGGCGGGTTCTCGTTTGGTCTCGTCTTCAACCACTGCATGGTTGACCTTATTACAGAGAGCCAAATTCTGTCGGCATGGAGTGAGCTCGCTCGTGGATCACTCGACGTTTCGTACTTGACTCCTCACTTGGACCGCACGGTTCTGAATCCACGCTCACCGCCGCGTATCGAATTTCCGCACCTTGAGATGTCATGTGACGTCGACGAGGAAGCTGCTGTTTCTTCCCCACTTGATGAAGAGAAAGAAGAAGAATACCATCCAAATAATAGCAGCAGCAGCAGCTCGAAAAATAGTTTCTTCGGTTCCTTCTCCTTGTCACCGGAGAAAGTGGAGTCCTTGAAGAGACAAACCCTCAACGAAGGTCTGTTCACAAAGGTCACCGCTTTCGAAGTCCTTGCAGCACTCACATGGCGAGCCAGGACACAAGCTCTGGACATGCCTCCCACGCAAGTCTCACGTCTCCTGTTCGCCGTCAATGTCCGGGACAAACTGGATCCGCCGCTCCCCAAGCGCTTCATGGGAAACGGCATCCTCTTCGCACACGCCGCAGCCACGGCCGCCGAGCTCGCCACCAGCTCGTTGGCCCAAACTGTGAAGCTGGTACAAGACGCCAAAGCGATGATAACGGACAGGTACGTGCGATCTGCCATCGATTTCTTCGAAGTGACCAGAGCGCAAATGATCGGTCGAGCGACACTCTTCGTCTCCTCCTGGGTAGGCATTCCAATTCACCTTGTGGACTTCGGGTGGGGACAACCGGTGTGCGCGCTCCCTGGGACGATGCTGCCAGAGGACGCCATCTTGGCTCCCAGCACCTGTTTCTCCAACTTGGAAGCTCCGGATTCCAACTTGAAATTGTTCATCGCCCTGCACAGCCAAGAAGCTGTGGATAGATTTGGCCACTGCTTGAGCAGCAACAGCAGCAGCATGGTGTCCAATCACCCTCAAAAAAACCAGAATCTATTCGAACTCATTTAGCCTGACTTACTTAAAATCTTGAAGTAACGACGCACTTTTTCCTTTGTATATTTTGGTCTCTTCTTGGGTTGAAGAAATCATGTTCACTAATGTCAGAGCAACTTATACAATCCTAAAGGTACTCACTAGCCTTTTCTTCCTTGCTATAAACTTGTCCCTTTCCAATGTCACTGTCACGATGTATGATATGGGGGTGGAACATTTTTTTTCTTTGTATATTTTGGTCTCTTATTGGGTTGAAAAAATCATGTTTGCAAATGTTGCAACAACTTACACAATCTGAAAGGTATTCACTAGCCTATTCTTCCTCGTTGCAAAGTTGTTCTTTTGGGCTAGAGTGAACCAGTAGCCACCAATGCACCAGGATGAGGCCGTTGAAACCGTTTCGGGATGAACCAAAAGCACATCCTCCCTGCCCAGAGTTTTTTTTTTTTTCCGCCTCTATTCTGCCCCAAAATTTTTCTCTCCTCACTACTTACCTCCCTCCTACCTCCCATCTACCTCCTACTTCCCACCTACCTCCCCCCTCCTACCTCCCATCGCCAGACCCCGGGAGTCGGTTGGAGTAGGAGGAGGGGATCGCCATCGCTAGGGCCAGGAGTCGAGTGGGAGTTGAGCGGGAGCCAACGCAAAGTTTCGAAACGTTTGACACGGAACCCTAATGTGGGACTCACGCGCGGGACCTAGAGCAGGAGCTTCAAGCTTCAAGGTAAGCTCCCTCCCTTGTAAGCCTATTTTTTTTTTTTTTAATTTTTTGCAAAAGGCCTTCTTCTTTTTCTTTTGGTGCCGCGCAACAAAGAAGGCGACAATAGCAAAGCTACCACCACCTTCTTTTCTTGGTTTTTTTTGAGCGCAGAAGGTGATGGCAACTTTGTTACTGTTGCCTTTTTTTTTTTTTTTGGGTTACAGCAAGAAAAAGAAGGCGACGTTGCCATCGCCTTCTTTTTTTTTTTTTTTTTTTAAATCGCAGAAGGCAACGACAGCTTTCTGCCATCACCTTCTGTTCTTCTTCTGATGCAACAAAAAAGGTGACGACAACAACATTGCCGTTGCCTTCTTTTTTTCTTGTTGTTGCAACAATAAGAAGAAGGCAATGACAACTTACAACAAAAAAGGTAATAACAACAACGTTATTGTCGCCTTCCTCTTTTTCTTTTTTAGTCAAAACTCAAAAGCCGATGGCACCAAAGTGAGGAGGGGAAAAAAAAAAACAGAAGGTGATGGCAGTTTTGTTTTCTTTTTCTTCTTTTTTTGTTGCAGCGTAGAGTTGTTTCTAGTTTTGTTTTGCTATGGTTCCATTGTAGCAAAGAAGAAGAAGACAACAACTTCCATCACCTTTGATGGCTTTGCTGCAAGAAATTGGGCGGCTTGTGCCTTTTTTTGGTGGTTTTACTGGGAAGAAGGTGGCGGCTACAATGTCATCACCTTCTTCTATGGTGGTGGTCATGTGAAGAAGGCGATGGCGCTCAGTGATTTTTTTTAATTTATTTTTGTTAATCCTTATGGTTTAGTTCATAAGAATTAACAATTAACAATGAAATGGTGATTTTTTTGTTTAGGTTGAAGGTTGTAATGACTAGGAGAAGGAGATTGAAGAAAAGTGATGGTGGTGATTTGGAAGTTCGTAAGCAAAATGTTACTTCATTAGATCAAGCAATTGTTAAGGAAAATGTTATTCCAACAAATCGATTGCAAATTGTTGTTTTTTCACATCAGGCAATTGCTGAACAAATTGCTGCCTCTTTAGATGAACCAATTGGTGAACAAAATGTTGCTCCATTAAAATTAAGACCAGAAGAGCAAAATGTTGTTTCATCAAAAATGAAAATTGAAAAATTGATGTATTCAGCAATCTATGTGGATTAGAATTAACAAGAATGACAATTTGTAATGTAGATTGAGAATTTCGATTGAAAAATGATGAATTAGTTTGTTTTAGAATTTACATATATTAAATTATATGTAGATAAAATAAATTGTGCAAGTTTTTTACAATTAATCATATCCACACCTTCCATCATTTGATGGAAGGTGCGGGATTTTATTTGTCAAAATTTTTTTATTGCAATACCTGAAAGTAGTTAAAGTTTGTAGGAATTATACCTGATTGTGTGATTTTATGTTTTGCAATACCTTCGGGTTAAATGATGTCCGACTAGGGCATGCTATACATTGTTGGAAAGATCTTTTTGAGGGTTATGAACTATTGCCATTGCATTTTGAAAATATATTTGATTTGAAAAAGATATGAACGTCCAAAATTTTGGGACAATAAAAATCCTAATTTCTGGACTTCATTTGGGAGTCTAGAGGAAAAATGACATTTGGATGTTGTCCCCATGGAGAGGCACAAAATATACTATAAGGAAGGGAGTGGTGCTTCCTTCCAAAGGTTACGAGTTGTGTAAAGTTTGTGTTTAAGGTTGTCCATATTAAATCCACCACACCACTTTCATTCAACTTACACTAACTCCTCTCTTTTCTTGGTTGTGTAGGTTGACCTCATCTTAAACCTTCATTTGGGAGTTTGGCTTAATCCCCATCCTAGAGCTCTAGCACACCCTTCTTACCCCCGAAATGCTCCAAGTTAAGGAATTATATTGCACCATATTTCAAAGAAGAATTTAATTTGAAAATGTTCATCATATTTAGTTAATAACTTAGAACAAGTAAAAAGCCAAGACATAGCAAGATTCTTAGAAGTTTTTTACTAAATTCCTTTTTGAATTGTAGTAGCCAAAACATAATAAGATTCTTAAAAGGTTTTTACTAAATTCCTCTTTGAATTGCAGTAGCCAAAACATAACAAAATTCTTTAAAACAATTCTATTAAATTCCTTTATGCCTTGTAGTAGCTAAAACATAACAAGGATTTTAACATAATTTTATTAAATTTCTCTTTGATCTAGAGCCAAATTTGGTTTATTCACCTTTGTGCATGGTGGCCAAATGTGGCTATAAACAACATCACAACATTGGGAAAAAAAAAACCATGTCACATGAGTGTGAATGGATTTTGGTTTTAAATTAGTCATGCAACAAAGAGTTCCAAGGGCATTTTGTATAGGAAAAAAGTCCATCACCAAACCCTTTTTCCTAAGTAAAATGTCGTTGCCTTGAGAGTGTGACATTACAAAAGGACGGGCTGAGTGAACTAGCAACCACCAATGCACCAGTTGGCCGTTCTATCCACTAGATGGGGTGCATTTTTTCTTTCAGTGCCAGATGGAGTTCATCATAGTCCATTTCTTTTTGTTGCTAACCACTGTACCTTTTTGTTTTTTTTTTTGGTTCTTGGACATTTTCCCCCTTGACCTAACCTACCACCCTGCTCACTTTCCTACCTTCCTAAGTATTACACCAACCTTGCTACCTTATTTATCATCCCTTACTGACATAGCTACCCTAATAATTAATTATCCTATTTACCTAACAACCTAGCTACTGTACTAACCACCTACCCTACTGACCTAGCTACTTTATTAATTACATACCCTACTAACTTAACCATTGTACTAACTACCTACCCTACTAACCTAGCTACCCTACATTCACAATCACCTTATTGAAATAAATATCTTACAAACCTAGTCACTTTGATAAGGTAACTTGTTTCTTATGTATTAACTTGCCTATCTACTTAACTACCTATCTGTCTATGTTTTTTACATAGCCAAATACCTAATTAACTAACTACTCATTTTTTTCAACCCCCCCCCTCGTCAATCCTTCCTATCAATTTATTAAGGTTCACCTTAGTTCAAGGATGATGAACATAGGTCCCCATATGTAAATATTTTAAAAAAATTATAATGGAAACAATGCCATAATTGTAGCCATTTTGGTTTAGTTAATGCATATTTTATTAAATTTTGTTTACCTAATTTATTATTGAATAGACATTACAATACATCTTTTCATGTAATTATTATAAGTATGTACTATTGGATTATGGTTTAAGTTTGGGGTTGGGACACATAAATTAATTAATAATTTTTTCACAAATGTATAGTAATTAACCTAAAGTAAGTTAATTTTGGGGGCGAAATTTTAGGGTTTACACATATATGAAGTAATACAATTGCATTATATATCTTCTTCAAAGAGAGTGGAAAAAATTAGGTTGGAGTGATCACACAAAGTAAAAGACGTATCTTTTTTTTTGGTTTTGTATTTATTTGATTGTTATTAAAGTATTTTCTTTCAGTCAATAAATATTTATAGTTTAAAACCTATAATTTTGGTTTCTACGTTTTTTCCTATGTTTTTTTTAATTTGTTTATTTTGCATTATATAATTCGTATAGTTTGTATAATTGTTTGGGTTTAGGGCATATATTTGGACTTCTTTTTGTTAGGGTTTGTATAGTTAAGGTTGTAATAAGGCTTATGGCAAAATATCATTTGGATTTTTAAGGTTATGTTTTATGATTTAGTGTATAAGAATTTGGTTCATATATTTCAGAGCCTAAGGTTTATATTCTAAACTTTGTTCATTGTATTAGTTTTTTATCTTATTACTTGTTTAGATCTATACCATAATTATGAATTTCCTTTGTTTCCATATGTTCCATAGTTGTTAAAGTTTAATATTTTCTAACCCACTTTTGTATGAGTTGTGATCTTTTAGGGTTACATTTTCAATTGGGACTACACACTTTGGTGGAATGTTAACATCTTTTATTCCTAAAGGTATGCATTTGTCTCTTGTTATTTCTTTTTTTTGTTTATATTTTCACAATTCAATCTCTTTTCATTTCTTAGTTATTGGATATAGAAAGGGCATCAAGTTTCATTAAGTATATAACCATATATAAAGGTTTTATACTTTTACACAAATACTTCATATTCAATATCTTTTTGTAATTTGATTTTTTATACCCATATGTGAATAATGCATTGACTCCCCATAACTAATGTGGGTTTTATGGCCCAAGGCAAGTATTGCATTTTGCACCTTTTAAACAATGTGCATTAACTATCATTATGTGGGTATTGTTACATGGGGTTTTTAGACATTGTGGGTTTAAGGTACAATTCGAATATTGCATATGTGAACATTTTCAATGATGGAAGGTTTAATAGTTCAATGTGGGTATTGCCAAAATTTGTTTTAGTATATGGGTTCATAATGCCATGTATGTATTACATTTTGGGTTTTTGTTCAATGATGAATGTTTATAGAATTATAAATTATCTTAATGTAGAAATTTATCCTACTTCTTTCAATCATGGAAAGGGTTCCAAAGTCCCATTCCATTCATGTCCAAAACCCCACCAAGTCCCCTTTCTCAAACAAAGACTTGGTGTGGAGGTCCGGGATACGCCATGGAGGGCAAAATAAAGTGACCATTCAATTTGCTTCTATTCCATATGCTCGCATCTTGGAATTCTTGGAAGGTGAACGAGGGGATACATGAGCACCCATGTGGAATGGAATGTTTATAAAAACTTTCCAAACCAAACAAATGTCAAACAACCAACTATCAAAAACCACCTCAAGCATACGTGATGAACATTTATGGCATTAACCTTTTTTATTTCTTTAATTCATATACCAAGATGTATTCATTTACATTTTGAAATTTTTTTGGTCTAGGTATCAGTGTGGATATGGACCAAAAGACTACTGGGAAAATTCAACCCACACTCGATCTATTAAACAAGGATGCCTAGCATCATTCTCAATCAAACGTCTATACACACAATGGCTAAGATCACAATTTATCATAAGGCCCATACACAAACTAATGGGTCATTCGCACATGGTGAGCATGACTTGGAATCCATTTATCGTATGTCTCGTTATGCTTCACGCATGTCACAGGCATTGAAGGACCACATATGGGCCCAACTAAACTTAGGTTACATGACCAAACAAATATATGACAAGCATAAAACAATTTAGTGAGAACGTGTGAATGTGGGTCAAAGCATGACACGAGATGATTTCATTCGGCTTCAAGACATTGCATATTGGATCGAAAACATAAGAAAAGGAGTTGGCATTTACACACCGACCCTGCAATTTCAATTCAGTCTTAAGCTCTCCAACATCCAGAAGATGTGTTCTTTTTCCAAAATGTTGGTGAAATCAATGGGATTAAAGTCCCATTCACCATAGGTATTCAAACACCAACTCAATGTCAGTACATGCTATCATATGGTCACAATGGTGCCATTTCTATGGATGCCACATTTGGCACAAATGACATGAAATTCCATCTATTCACCTTGATGGGGTTTGATGATCATCGCACGAGTGTCCCTTTAGC
>Ga0116231_10008845_pt1 | contig 17412 bp, 14 predicted proteins | sample S1TSphgellanicum_2_FD_89695 | JGI IMG/M metagenome (GOLD analysis project Ga0116231, IMG submission 89695) | Host-associated microbial communities from peat moss isolated from Minnesota, USA - S1T2_Fd - Sphagnum magellanicum MG | ecosystem: Host-associated > Plants > Peat moss > Unclassified...
CGGCCCGAACTTGGGGAAGCCACCACCTTCCCCCTTATAGTATATTCTGTGACTCTCCACGGAGCCCACATCCAAATGGCTATTTTTCCCGGGACTCCCGAATGGGAGTCCCGAAATCGCGCCAAATGGGACTCCCGGGACTTTGGAGCCCCATAACTTTGCGAGCAGACCTCGGATTATGATGCAGTCTGAAGCAAAGTTGTAGCTCTCGTTGAGAGCTTCTCAACGCCGTGTCGCACTCCCGAATCGGACATCAGGAAGAGGTCGATTCCCGACTTTTAATGGTCGGGAGTCAAACTGGCAGTTCGACTCCCGACCTTTCTTTTGGCCATAACTTGTGTTTCAGATGTCTGAATGAGCAATGCGAACCCATTTCAGACATCTACGCTTCAAGAGCTTTCCAACGATATAAAGAACGCCATAATCCATTGAAGTTTGACCCCTGCAATCGCTCTCTAAAGTTTCGGGAGTCCATCGGGACCCCATCTCCCCAAGTGGGAGTTGCCTTGGGAATGTGAGGGCTCACTCCCTCACACTTTCTAACACTCCCGGGAGTATGTGATGTGACTCCCAGGCTTCTTCTTGGCCCGCACTCTTGTAATGCCTTTGCCTTGACTCCCGGGCTTCCTTCCTCTTGGCCCGCAACCTTGCAACCCCCTTTGCCTTGGTCGCGAGCCGAAAGCTAGGGTTGCGACAGGTCATCATCAAGGCCAAAATGAGAGACAAATCTTTTTACTTAAGATGTGGGACAAAAAGGTATGCGCTTATTTGATCATTTTGCTTGCAAAATGGGTTTACAGACTAGTACTCTATAATGAATCTAAACACAATATCCTTGCCTTTGTAGGCAAGGCCAACAAACTGGGAAAAAAATAGCATGTGGTCAAAGTAAACATGGGTATCTTGGACTTTGTCACATACACTTTGGAGGATTCCCAACATGTCTTCTTTGATTACATGACCCCAAATTGGATCTATCCTTATCTCATTGAGAGAAAAAAAAGAAACTGTTAGTGCTTCATTCATCATGAAACACTCATCATGGAAGAGCCACACCTCCATTAGGCATATTCTTATGGCCAATCAATGACCATGAGAAAAGATATTTTCACATACAAAACTTGAAAAGTAGTCCTCAATGGTGTGCATATCCTATTTGGATTCCTATGTTTCATATTGTAAAGACCTCATGCTTAACATGTTACATCATTTAGGTGACAACATCCTTTTGCTTCCTTTAGGTATCCACTTGTCTTTGTGCTCTTTTTCTTGGCAGATTTGAATTGGACCTTGGCATCTTGTCTCTTTCGGAATCTTAAACAATTGCCCCGAGCAAGTCCTCACCCCCATTGACTGGTCCTAGTCTCTTTATTTTGGGAGTGGCCCAACCCCCAGCGTTTTACCTCACACAGAAACAAGTGCATGTGGAAGCAACTTTTTAGTTGCAACCATGGGTAAAAGGTAAGTGGAATGCTTCTGGAAAGGTCCATAGTCCATACTTACTGATTTTGCAGGTTTTCGAGTTGGCTTCAATGGCACGCTATTTTGGCATCAGTACCTATCTATGAAAGAAGGTAGTATGTTTGTTTTGTTTTGTGCCGATGAGATCCGCCGAACCGGGATGCTTCGGATTGTGTTCTTGGTGTCTTTGCACAGCTCTCAAAAGAAGGGGTGCATGGGCTTGGTTCCATGACGTTTTAGACTTGCAATGCAAAAGTTCTTGAATATTGAATGATTTTCTTCACTAAAAATTAAATTAAATCGTAGCTGAAAATTTCAGAGGAATTGGAATGTGCCTTTGGTTTTGTTGGAAAGATCTTGATGAGCAGGATCTAATGGAATTTATTTGGTAAGATTTGGATTCAGAATGTGGGAAATATTGATTTTTAAGTGATTTTTGCTGCTGAAAATTCAAATAAATTCCAAAAATCAGGTTTTGAAAGGAAAAATTAGTTGAGGACGTGGTGACACTTGGGTCAACGGCACAGGCCACACTATTGAGTTATGATAATTCCTAACTGTCTTATGCTGCGTACTGTCGACTGCATTTTCCAACATGTCACTTGTTCATTGGTTCAGAGGAGGGGGGTTATAACACATAATTTTATCCCTTCTCTCCTCTAGTTTTTAATTAGTCCAGAAACCAGTTACACCCAGTTACCGGCAAGAGGAGCTGCATTACCAAAATAGTCTTGATTCATTCACGTCCCTCGACTATATTCGGCAATCCGGCTCCTTTCACTGGTTACCTAATACATAACCTCTAACCAGGGTATCACTTACATACGCAAATTTACATGAGGAAATGCACCTTTGCGGATGCGTTCTGCTTCAGTTTTTACCTGACCCATCCTAACGACTCACTAAGAGCTGGAAGAATGCATGGCGTGTGCATCGCAGGGGATGCCTTTCCTGAGATGCATTCTGGCTCAGTTCGTACTGTACCAGACCTAGTGACTCACTATGAGGTGGAATACACTACCTTGGGCTGTACTCTCAGGTACTTAAAAAACCTTTGCATTTGGAGACTCTCAGGTACTTAAAAAAACTTTGTTTTGAGACTCTCAACAGGACTTGCTTACACACAATATTTTGTATGCATATTCATCATAGTGCATGAACTGGCCTAAACAAGTAATTTAAAGATCTATGACTTTCCATTTGTAAGACATTCACATGTCCTTTAGCAATTCTACACAACAGCTTAATGCAAACAAAAGCTAGGGAAGATGCCAATTTGGGCCCACTTCTGTTCAGCTTTTGTGTGACTTGATGTCCGAAAGTCATGAGCAATATGTGAAGAGTTTCCAGCTTGTAACTCTACAGGAAGGCATACTGTAGGCAAACCACAAACAATAAAGGGGACCCACTCATGAACTTTGCGCTTAGCATTAAGCATTTGAAGTTGGTGGCACACAAAGATGAATATACATCCTTTCCACTCCTTAGTTCTTGATAAAACCCTTTCAACAAATCACAAGTAGATGAATCATCCACTTTCCATTGTGAGACAACAACACAAGGAACCATTGCAATGAAGAGAGGTTGAGGCAAGTTCAAAACTCCCTTTGCCATATTTTTCCTCTTGAACTGTCACATGCACTTAAAACAACCATGTGGGCTCCATTCAAACCCACATCCACTGATGTTTTCTGGCTTCAGTATGTCAGGTGCAAGTTTTGAGATTGAGACAAGAACTCTATTGTGCAACCCCCCTATTCCACCATGACTTGATATCTGAGCTTCTTGAACAACATCCACCATGGTGTTCTCCAACAACAATTCTCCCTCTTCTGTCTCATCATGAGCATGGTCATAATTTAAAAATTTGCCATCTGGAGCTCTAAGCAGTGCTCCTTGGCCTGCAGTATCTACTCATAGAGTCTCTTAGATTGAGAACTGTAGGTAAATTGTTCAACTTTTGACAGAATTTTGTTGGACAACATGAAACTCTTGAGTGTCAGATGTCTTGAGTTGAAGTCAAAACAAACCAAACTCTGAGACCAAGATTTTGCATTATCATACACAGAGTTACATACCTCAGGTGCAACAATTATTAATTTATCCTTTGGCTTCATCCCATCCAAAAGGTTTGCAACAAGGCCAATGAGCATCTCATGCATCCATTCCAAACATCCTTTCATGCCTGGGTTTTCATCAATTTGCACCCCTTCATTCTTAGTTGCCTTTGACCCTTGAGAAAACATCTCTCTCAACATTTCCAATACTATCTGCAAAAGAAGTGTGAAATCATTCTTTAGGATTTGCATGAAGACCTCATCCTCCTAACAATGAAAATTTGGCTCAAATCAAGATCAGCAGACATAAGTGTGCAGTCCTAGCTTTCTATTCAACAGTGAAATGCTGGAGCTAATCCCTGATGATCAAGGGAAAAAAAATCTGATTGAATAGTGCAATTGCTCTGCAATCCTTGAAACTCAAATTTGCCACCCTTGAATGGAAGAATCATCACAAATGTTCATGGAATTGACAGGATCTCATATTTGCAATAAAATTATGGTGGAAGTTGAGAACAGACCTTTTTCATAACATAAGCAAACTGGAGATCTTTGTCTTTTGAAAAATAATATTCCAAAACAAAAGTTCCTGGTCCATATGCAGCTCAGCTTGACTTGCCAGGCCACATCATCTATTAGGTCAAACTCAGAATGCTGCTCTATGGTGGATGTGGATAACTTGTTGAGTCTTGGCACATCCCCTCTCTGCCCACAATAGAGACTGGTTTGTGTTCCAAATTCCTTGCAATGCCAAGGACTCTGCACCTGCTCCTTCTGCTGTCAAGGACTGGTTCCAAAGTTTTTGCAACCTGTTTTGAAACATGACATCACCTGTGCTTTCAAGAGCGCATCCATGATTTGCAATCCATGATGCAAAATTATGAAATTGCAACATATAGTAAAACATCCTTCATATACTCCTGCACAGCTATGCAATACTCACAATGTTGTGAATATTGCATCAGTGACTTGGCAAAGCACTCTGCATAGTGAAGTATGGGGGCTATCTCGTTTACATTGACTAGGAGCCCGATATTTGACGATTGCTTTAAAAACATAACTTGTCTGTCCATCTCATGATACAATCTGACCAGCTCCATAATGTTCAGATGTTGGGAATTTAAAATACAATATCAAGACGCAGACATTCTTTCATGCAACTTTGTTTTACACCACTTTCCATTCAAGAAGTGGCTTTCATCTCGCGACCCGCTTTCATAGCTCTGCCATATTTAATTGGAAAGAGGTGAGCCAATTCCAAATAATACTCAGTAGATCGGCCTGGGGACAGTTTGAAGTACTTTTCCAAGCAAGACTCTACTTCCTCCAACCTCCAAAGATGGTAGTCATGTGAGTTCACATGAATGACGTTGCCTCTGCACATTTATACATTTGAAAACATAGACAGCCAACAAATTTCAAACTATGACCTGCCCCCTTACATGCAACACATGTATGCCCACATACTTTGAACAGACATAAATAATGTCCACAGTGGCAACCATGAAGATATCAAGAACCAAGAGCACTGTGGACAAATCAGGTATGTACTTTTCATGCTTCTTGTTTTGTGCATGCTCCAAAGTTTGTGTTACAATTTTTCAATAACTGTGTTATCACACTTTCTCTCCAGTGCTTCACACTCATGTTCCTCTTGTATGCATGTTTTTGTAATTTGCCTAAATTTGTTTGTCTCCTCAACTTTCCTTCAAATGGTTTTGGTAATATCCCCCTGTAACACATTTTCAGCATGCCATGAATAAACATTGCGTATTCAGGAGAGCAATGCAATGCTGCTAAATGACCATCACTGACCCTTGCTTCCCAAGGCTTTGAATCCAAGTTATCCCTTATACCTTCTAGAACTTTTGATGCCTCCTCCCAAGCAAATAAAACTGACAATGCAATGGCCTCATTCGTTTTGGATTATAATCCAGCTTGCCAGGATACCTTTTGCTGTAAAGCTTGTTGCCTTCGTGTGCCCATTGCAATAACTCTTCCATAATGCCATAGTAAATGCATTGGTCCTGGATTCTCCAACATAATTGTCCATTGATTGCAATGTCCTTGCAATGCTGCTTCAGTGTCTTCACAACCTCAGAACCAAACACTACATCTGTTGGACTGGACCAATCAAGCATGAGTTCACAACAGGTCATGGATTGTCCAACATAATACAGCCTCACCAAACACTGCATCTGTTGGACTTCCTAGTGCACCAATCAAGAATGTGATCACAACAGGGTCCAATGCCTCTTCCTCAAAATCTGACTTGAAGCCCACAGGTACATCACCATACAAAAATTGTCCCTCATATAACTGCAGAGATCTACTGCCCTTGGCATAAACCAACATTGATTGACAACAAAATTTGACAAAGCACTTTGCAACTTGTGTGATTCTCATGGAAGTCCCTAACACTTGAGAGAACCTCTTATGCTGACAATGCCTTTATCCACAAGCAAACGTATTGTGCCTCTTGTGACCAGATTTAAGAATGGTTGTACACAAGGAGCTAATTGATTTCACATGCTACTTACAGGTTCACATGTGGAGTTTTGTGGGGGAAATGCACAGAAACTCTATTGAGGCAAGACCCTAAAACAAGTGCAAAATTTCAATCAGGGTATGACCATGCTGCCCCCTATACATACCTGGCAGGCAAGTAATTCGATTCCAGATGTAAACTTCTTTCGTTGATTCCAGGTGCTGTCAGATTAATTGGTTGAGCTGTGGGCTCTAACCTGATCGTCCAAGATTTATCAGATGACTTTGCATCACTTCAAGACCACCCAGTTTCACAACCTATATCAGCTTCTGTTCTCCACTTTTGCTTTGCATCATTCTTGGTTTTAGGACGAACAGATGACATCAAAAAATAAAAGGCAAACGCCCACTCTTGGCCTCTCAATCCTAGAGGGGTAAGACGAGCCTTATGTTCTTTCTATCTCTTGAAGTAGTATGCAATCAATACTATCATAACCTCTTCACAGTTGTCCAGACATTCAGATCAACACTCTTCCTCCATAGCTTTTCTCTCTTGAATCAGATCAGATCAGCTCAGCTCCTCTGTGCAAAGCACAACTCTGTAGCTGTCAGTCCTTTAAAGTCTTAGATTAGCATTAAGCTATGGATGCTTTGATAAAGACAGGAAAGAAAGATCCAAAACCCATCGTTCACAACGCTGGCTCCATGGTCAAAGTATGCTCGTCAGAATCTGAGGAGATAAATTGCAGGTAATCTTGGAAAGGGGTAACAAAGTTCCAAATTAGCAGGTGGTAAGCAGCCATGTGATCTACTTCTCATTCACAGATGGTACAAATCTCCATGCGTGTTATGTGGCCAAGGATTATAAAGAGGTGTTTAGTGTGGAAGAAGTCTACAACTTGAAGATTTGCTGCGATCCTCTTTTGCACGACATTTGATCACAATATGGCCGGATGTCCAGCACCCTACAATCCCCTGAGGCATAATCAAAAAAAGCATTTTCCTACCTCATGAAAGAAAAGTACTAATGTTCCTAAACCCATATTCGCTGGATGCCAGAAATTGAAAACAGAACCACACATACTTGGGCATATGTGGGTGCCTGTGATTCGTGCAACTGTATTACCACAGAACTTGGTAACAAGAACAATATAAAGATGGTAATGAAAAATCATAAATGTTATCATCAACTGGTGCACAAATCTCTTACTTTTGGGGTGTGACCAACTTCGGAAAAGAAGTGGGTACTAGATCCACGTTCAGTCAACAAGCTGGGTGGTCTGTAGAACCTGGGATGTCATTCTTCTTTTGTAAATTTGTTTCTTTGGTCGCAACATAGTAGAAAGATGATACGATAATGAATCCACCATCGACGATTCCACCATCCCTAGACAAGTTTAGATGTCTTTTTCAGCCTCGTAAAGTCCTGACCTAATTTTTCCTTTGTATTCGGAAACTACTTTATAACACATAAAAGCCCCGCGGGCTTTCCAAAAGCAGAATGCCCATGTTGTTTTTCTTCCAGTGGGTACCTGGTGGTATCACGTGAAAAAACAATTTAAAGTAAAACTGGCAGACTTTACAGCTGGTAAAGCGCTCAGCAACGAACGGTCTTTATTGGAATCAGGTCAGCACTTGGCTCAGCCTTGCAAGGACCCTTATTTCAGTAAAGCCTGCCGACGAGGGCTTTGCCTTACACTTTAATGTTAAAGAATTGATTGGCCTTGCTGATTTCGCAGGCAACCGGTACTATGCTATGCTCCTCCTTAGGGTAGAGACACCACCCATAACCGAACGCCCTTTTAGTTCAGCCAATGGACCTGTGATCAAAGAGAAATCAGCACCTTCCAGCATTCATAGTCAACCTAATCACCATGGCGGGTGACAGAAAAAAATATTTGGATTCTTTGAATTATTCAAACCAGTGTTGTGCGTGTAAGTGTCAATAGCCATATATATGGTTTGTAAACCATTTACACTTACACGTTCAAATATTTTACACTTACACTTATCCTATTGCAGTGTATATATATATATATATATATATATATATATTATACTTATGTGAGGTCAGTGTAAATATTTGTCAAATACCCTTACATGGCCCGTGTAAATATTTTGGGGCGTGTAAGTATAAATACTAAAATTATTTGTAAAGTCACCCTGTCTTTGGACCTCCTTTCACCTCAAACCCTTCTTTCAGGGGTATCCATAAAGTAATGAAAATTTATTAAATCTGGGAATAAAATGCTGAAAATCAGCATTTAATGCACAAGGTTCAAGACGAATTACAGTAGCTTTACAAGTAGGAGCAGTGAAAATATATGTAGCAACAGTGGAGGCGCTAAAAAAAAAGGAAAGATAGGGTGAAACTCAGTTCACCACAAAAATTGAGGTCCCCCCCACCCTTGAATGCTAATGTTTTTATTTTTTTGAATCTCACCCTATTTATGATGAAACTCAGGGTTATAGTGTTGTCTTCTTTACTTTATAAATAATTTTATTATATATCTTTAATGACCAGACCTTTTTGCAAAGTCATATGAATTAGTTGTGGGTGTATATTTTGATGGTTTTTTTTTTTGCAATGGGCCATTTAGCTGGCTTATTTTCAAAAAATAATGAAATCTCCCCTCCTCAAGTAAAAATCACATTTTTTACACTGTTATATATTTAAATTTTTTTACATAGCCATGTAAAATCATATAAATATTTATACTTTTACATTTACATTGTTTTATTGGACTATGTAAAATTATGTAAATATATTTACTTTTACACTTACACGGCATAAAATAAATTTACATGATTTTACACTTACACAAATATAAATGAATATCATACATTTACATTTGCAGAGAGTGTACATAAATTTCATTCTGGGATTTACACTTACATGGAGTGTAAGTCTAAATCATTTACACACACGACACTGGTTCAAACCACTACTGGTGTAAGTGTGTTCAAGAATGGGGTTGGGCTATACCCACTTTGAGAAAAATGTGTACTTTTATATAAAAATGGTCCCCATATTTATCTATGAAGGAAGGTAGTTTGTTTTGTTTTGTGTTGTTTTGTATAGTAATTATGAGATCCACTGAACCAGGATGCTTCAGATCGTGTTCTTGGTGTCTTTGGAAAGCTCTCAACGAGGATGGTTGCATGGGCTTTGTTCCATGATGTTTGGACTTGTGGTGCAAAAGTTTTTGAATATTCAATGATTTCTTCACTGAAAATTAAATTAAATCGTAGCTGAAAATTTTGGAGGAATTGGAATGTGCCTTTGGTGTTGTTGGGAAGATCTTGATGAGTGGGATTTAATTGAATTTATTTGGTAAGATTTGGATTCAGAATGTGAGAAATATTGATTTTTAAATGATTTCTGCTGCTGAAAATTCAAATAAATTCCAAACAACCAGGTTTTGGAAGGAAAAATCAGTTGAGGACGTGGTAACACTTGAATGTCTGCCATTCAATTCAAGTAGAAGGAATTGTGATTTGCCTTTGGTGTTGTTTGAAAGATCTGGATGATTCAGATTTAATGGAATTTATGTTGTGAGATTTAGACTTAGGATGTGGGACAATGTTGATAGGTCAAGTTCATGTTATTTTGTAATGAGTTCACGCTTGGGCCAATGACACAGGCCACACTAGTACTGTTGTAATTGAATTTGAAAATGGTATACCCATCTTGAAAAACATCGTTGTTTTATAAAAAGGGACATCTAGTTTTGGGGTAGTTGTGTTTGGAAATGGGTGTGAGGTTTACCCATCTTGAAAAAAATTGATCTTTTATAAAAACAATACCCCACAAGCATTGTAGTAGTTGTGTTTGAAAATAGGTGTAGGCTTATACCCTATTTTAAACGTGTCACTGACTTTTAACAGCCAAAGAACAACAAGCCGCCGGCCTGGATTCCACCAGATGCCCACACCCCAGACTCTACCTAATGGGCTCACCAAGAGCATGCTTACCTGGCAGAACCAGGGCAGATTCTGCCAAGTGCACACACACCAGCCTCTCCCTAATGGGCTCACCCAAGGCATGCTTACCTTACATAAAATGATGCAGCCCTGCAAAAATTTATTTATAAACACACCTTAGACCTGGAAAATGTACAAAGGAATAAGAAAAAGCAAAAGAGAGAATTTACTGGATGTCAAATTAGCTCGAACTCACTCCATGTGAAAAACTAACAACCTGTAATAGGTCAGCCGTATTTCTCCATCCAAAAAATGAACCGCCTACAATAGGTCAGTTGTGATGATTGGAGGTGTGTCCCCAAGGGGTGGAAGTCGAGAAGTAGCTAGGCCTATAGCTACCGCCCGACTTAAGATGGAAGATGCTTGAATCCTTTGCAATGTGATTGAAATTTTTTGACAAAAAAAAGTACCAAAGACAAAAAGATGAAAGCCCTCTATCCCTTTCTAACTCTAAATGGCATTGGCACAATCATGTAAAAACATATGAGCTTGTTTGTGTAGACATCCAAATATCTCAATTGCTAAAGGGAGGAATTGATTAATTGGGTGTTGGTTGTGATAGCTCCTTTCTTTGGCTTGACCCACATCAAAGGCAAAAAATCCTTGAATTGTGCAAGATTGGGGAACTAAATATGGTCATGTTAGGTCAATAATGATAACATTAGTTAAAGTGCAAATGTCATCTTTGGTGAGCACAATGTCAAATCGTCGAGAAGAGGAGTTGAACATGATTGAAGGAAATGCATGTAATTGTTCTTGTCCCACATGGAAGCCAACTTATCGTGGAATAATAATAAAGGTGTTATAAATTGCATCATGGGTTCCTGTGCGTTCGTTGCCATGAGCACAACATAAGAAATGGATATCCATAAGGTTGATGGGATGTGTGCACATGCATCAAGGGATACCTGCAATTGAAAGATGGGGTAATCCAAGTCACATTCAAAGCATTATGAAAAAAATTGTGGAAATTAGTCGAAAGGCTGGGAGACTGGTCAAGTTGTAAACTAACCCTAAACCCTTTGGGCCAAAACATGATAAAACTTGAATATGATGGGCCTTAAATATCTTATCAAAGAACATGTTGGAAAAGGTATCGTGGTGCAAATGCTTCGAGATGGAATCTTAAAATCGAACCATTTGTTATCCAATGAATTGTTCAAACAAAAGAAAACATGCACAAATTGAGGGTGGTAGAAGCTCATATGTCGCATTGAGGTGTTGTTAAAAAAAGAAGATGTTGTTGTCAACTCATGCTAAGGCTTCAAAAAGAAAGGGATGTTGATCAACCATAAACATAGTAGCTATGATTGAAATTACAAGGGCCCAACTCCCTGAGTAGGCAGATGAGGAGATGGTGGTTATCATTATGAGTCCAATGCCACTGAAAGTTATTGGGAGAGAAGCTTGTTTACAAGCTAAAGGTCCTTTTGGGCTATCAAAAGATCTTGAACCCTAAACCCAAACATTTAAAGGAGGGATGAATCAAAAGAAATAAAAGATTCTATAAAGGTGGAAGATGGAGGTGTGCATCATAAGAAATATGATGGCTGTTACATGAAGCAATGAATTAAAATTTCAAATGATACCTAAACATCACCCATTCTAAGAAGAAGGTCCACATCTCGAACATCCTTTAGCAAGGCATCTTTGATGAAAGATGATGTGAATGATTAGGTGCCCAATGGAACCCCAAGGACTCTAATTCCTTTTGATACAATGGTAAACTCGAATGGAGTGTTGAAGTCAAATGACAGATGAAAAGGTGATCATGCTACACATCTTTAAGGTTGGGTAAAAAAACCTATCGCATGGAATTTGGTTTAGAAATGTTCATATGTCGATGAAACAATTAAAAAAGGACCTATAATGTGAATGTCATCTCCAATTCACTTGTTTCCTAATTTTGTACAACACTTCTTCCCAATCATTATTTGTTTTGTGTAATGTACTAAGCATTTGAAGCTTCATTTGAAACTTGATTTTTGGTGACATGAAATGATATAAATTTTCATTTTTAAATATGGTTAGATTTCCTAGTAGCTATTTTGAATTACTTTAAAACTATTTTTGTATTATTCATGTAGCATGTATGACTAATAGTTGTAGTTATGTTTAAGTTAATTGGGAAGCAAACAATGACTGTGAACATTTTTCCTAGTCATTGATGTGGTATTCTTGCAATCCTTAATAACTAATCATTGAATTTCATATGACTATCATAGGTTAGTAAAATGAGATAGTACATAGTATCACAAAGCTTCAACTAATTAATGCTCGTTTTTGAACATTTGTGAATGCAATTATACAAAATTCAAATGGCAGGATTCATTTCAAACATTAAAAAACCCACATAAATAAAATAGAATCAGGATTTTGGTATTAGATGAAGCTCGGAAATTACCTCCCATCTCATGATGATAAGGAAATATTGTAATTTATCTAAAGATTTACATACCACAATCACTGACATATGACTCAATAGTTATAACCATATACATAACATCACTTATAAATGATTATTGTAATATTACATTATGTACACATGTCCAAGTATCATGTGGCCACATGTGCCATTTGGCCTTGAATCATCAATTGCCATATGTCCTTATTAATGGCTACCACATGGAACATGGAAATTGTTTTTTAATAACAATTAGTTATCTATAATAACTAGTGTATGACTATTTTTTGGCATCAACTTCAATTTGTATAGGCAACATAATGCCACATGGAAACCTACAAAATAATAAACATGGCCATCTTTGACACATACAAGTGGACCAATCTATGACAACCACATCCCACATTTGGAATTGGAATTATAATCATATTTTACTCATTAAGTAGTTGACATGTGGGATGATGAGTCATAATGTGGATGCCAAGAAAATCATCAAACCTACCGCATAAGATTGACATTTGTGGTGACATGTGATGGGGGCCCACCTATGTGGCAACATTTGTCGTGTATGACTGTAAAATTGTCCATTATGACTAGTGGATGAAATGTGCCATGTCAACCAATAAATGGCTATTTGTCTTAAACAATTTGTCCATAATGGCTTTGGGGCATTTTATCATATGTGTCTTCTATGACTAGATTTCCAATCATAAAGTTAGTCATACATTTGCGAATTTCTATTAGTGTACCTTGCATTTGAGGACCACAAGAAGCAAACTAAGGTTGAAGCATTTGTATTCTTGTTGAGCTTTGGGATCAGAAAGGAGGGAAGTGGCATGGTTTGCAATGTGTCGTTGGTAGCGAATAAAGAATTCATTGAGGGCTTGTAGGCCCATGTGTGCTTCCATGACTGGCCCAATCACTGCCCTCACCCATGTAGAATAAAACTTAGCAAAGGATTGGGGGAATTGCAACATGCGCATGCATTCGTCTTTGGGGTATAGACTCTCGTCATCCCACAATTGCAAACATTGGATGTCAAAGGCACCACACTTCATGATTGATGATTTCACCTCCTCCTTTGAACGAAAATACATAGGTAAATTAAATGTGTCCCTTATCTCAGTAGTTATCACTCCCTGTACTTGCAAACAACCACAATCCAAAAATATGTAAGGTTCTAAGTGTCAATTATATCACCTTGAATTAAACAATGGAATTCAAGTTTAAGCTTAAATAAGAGTGATTGCACTTTGTCTTCTAGACCAAAGACAATGGCTTTCTACTTCTAGGTTTTGACATCACAAAATTGGTTCATTGAAAATAGAATATTGTGTTCATTGAAACATACATCAACAATGAGATCATTCCAAGCGTTTTCGAAGTCAAGACCAAGTGCAAAGTATGGGTTGCATTGGTTTTGGGGGTTGGTTGAGTCTGCACGACTGGGAAACTGTAGGAACAAAATACCACCAGGTGCCATTTCAGCAGCACGACAATTGAGAAAATTGTCCAAGTCGAGCTGGCACTGTTGAGCAAATTCTTGTGCAATAGTAGGGTCACCACCAAGAATCCAAGAACGACCTTTGTTGTAATGAGGAGAGTTGGGATCTGTTACTATTTTTGATATCTGTGTGCACAACTAGCAACATTAGTCCCATCAATGACATATTTCTAAATAGGACCTAGCAATCTTTAGGATGTGAAAAATCACATTAGTTGAGTAATTGAACATCAATCAAACCTGAGACATCCAATGCAAGGCCCATGTCGATATTACAAAATGCATGCTCTCCTTGGGCAACAAACGGTTGTAGAATGATCCTCCCATCATTGTTGAAAAATAGTTCGCTCCTCTAACATCTACACCATTGACTCCAATTGAATCGTCGTCATTTTCAGCCTTCGATGCCAATAGTTGAATAAGTTTATTGAAATCATTTGTGGGCAAGTCAATGAAGAAAACAAGCATCTCCGGCATGCATGTGGTAACATGACCACTAGTTTCATCTGCAGGTTTGGTGTACCTCTCAGTGATGCACTTCACAATGAGATTCACGTAACTTATAGAGTTCCCCCCAGTGGAGCAACCCAAATCAGCAATATGCAAAGGACCATGTTCCGGCAAACTCATGTGCTTAATAGCTTCAACCAACAACGGCTCCAACTTCTTGATTGTGTATCCTTGAATAACCCCCATCCGCTGGTAACTGAATTCCCCATCACCACCCACCATGGAAATCATTTTCTCCATATTCGTGAACCAAAAATTAATGATCTACACACTTCCTTTGGGACCAACCCAGTGCTGCACACACCACTGTAAACGAAGAGATTCTTTCCTTAAATCTTAGTGGCCACTGAGGAGTACTACTCTGCCTCAGGACTTCGTGTTTTTTCACACAAGATCTCTGCAGCATTCGCCTGGTGCACAATAATACTCTAGATGGTGAACAGCCTCTGTCTTTTATTTTCCTCAACTCGACTGCTGTGGGTACAACTGGATATCTTTCATTACACCAAAGGAGTTAATGACGAACAGCAATCAAGGGTTATAGGGGGGAGCATCTAGTTTGCTGATGTCATGCTTTGGTGGCAACAGCATTAATTAATTCTTTGGCCTATTTAACATTTTCTGATTAGCCAATTAGCACAAGTAGTTGAAAAACATAATGAAAATCTGATCTGATCACAGAATCTGTGATCACATCAGTCTGATGGAAAGATGCCCTTAGAAAGAGGCTGAGTTGACCCTAGATTTTGGAAATGTTCCCCACCCCTGTGATTCCCGTTCATAAACCATATGTTCATGTGTTGTATGGGTTGTTCATGTGCCCTCCAAATACACTAGGAAATTTCTCTAAAAGCTTCCTGATGAGGGGCCAGTGTTTGATAATGAGCGAGCTTGTCCTGGTTCCATGAAGACTTTTTAACCCCATAAGACTGGCTTCACATACGTGTCTGGCTAGGGGACAAACTTTTGCAACTAGAGTAAATCAGCAACCCAAGTTGTCACAATATATATGGACAAATGCATGGGAACACCCCACCAATTTTAGTAGCCTGGATATTGGAGGATCTCTAAATTACATGTCCACATACATAGAGACTGAAATTTGGATCCCATGTAAAGAATTTAATTGATGTTTTACATACCAATTGCTAGCTAGCACAACTGGATCAGTGACTAGAGATGAATTTCATCAAAGAGCAAGCAGTTCATGTTAGTAACTTTGGGTGAGCTCACTGGGAGCTGTTACTTGTAAGGGCCTCTTTGCATTAGGCTGCTGTGATCACAGCAGCCTAATGGAAAGCCACTGACATAAGGCCTTATTATTATTAAAGACCAGTAAATCTTTATTAAAAAACACATCGGAGATTAGGGAAATGTACAAAGGAGTCAAATAAAGGAAAAGGGAGAAGTTACAGGATGTCAAGTTGGCTCAAAATTGCTATGAAAATTTATGCACGTCCATAACCAATTGCCTATGGAAGGTCAACTATATTTACATGTCAAAAATCGATGGCTTGCAATAGATCGGCCATGGTGATGGGAGGTGTGTTTTGAAGGGGTGGAAGTTGGGAAGTAGCTAAGCCTACAGCTATCGCCCAATTTAAGATGGAAGACACTTGTATCCTTTGTAATGTGATTGAAGTTTTTTGATGAAAAAAAGTGACCAAGGTGGAAAGATGAGGGCCTTTTGTCCCTTTCAAGCTCCAAATGGCATTGGCATAGTCATGTAAAAACACATTAGCATGTTTGTGTAAGCAACCAAATATCTCAATTGTTAAGGGGAGGAATTGATCAATGGGGTGTCAGTTGCAATAGTTACATCCAAGGCAACAAATCCTTGAGTTGTGTAAGATCAAGGAAGTAAATCCATTCGCGTTGGGTCAGCAATGACAATGTTGACTAAGGTGTGAATGTCATCTTTGGTAAACACAATGTTGAGTCGTTAACGAAAGGAGTTGAATGTAGTTGAAGAAAAGCACATGTAATTGTTTTCGTCCCATGTGAAAATCAACATTTTGCATTATGGCAACAAAGGTGTCACAAATTGCATCATGGGTTCCAGTGCGTTTGTTGTCATGAACACAACGTAAGAGGTGGATACCCGTAGGGTCAATGGGATGTGCACACACACATTGAGGGAAGGGGTTGTCCAAGTCGCATACGAAATGCTATGTAAAAAATTGGGGAAGATAATCAAAAGGCTGGGAAGATTAATCAAACTGTAAGCCAAACGCTTGCCCTTGGGCCAAAACATAATAAAATTCAGGCACAATGGGTTTCAAATGTTTTATCAAAGAGCATGCTAGAAAGGGTATGATGGTGTAAACGTTCCAAGATGGAATCTTGAAGTTGAACAATTTGTTGTCCAATGAGTTGTTTAAATGGAAGAAGACATGCACGGGTTGGGTGACGCACCCCCAAACTCCAAAATAGACTCAATTATGAATCCCAAGGTGAAAACAACAAAAGGACAAGGAATTGGGGCACGTTCCCTGGTTCGTAGACCTTGAGGGTAAAGGGGTGTGCTGGAGCTCTAAGATGGGGCCTAGGACGAATGACGAGCGAATCAATTATTAACATGGACTTGCACAAATTAAACAACAAGTTGGTTAGTGCGTAACTAGAGCACTTTTGGTGCACTGACAAGCCATGGGCAAACACAAACTCACAAGATTCACCATGGCCCAGACTTGGGGAAGCCACCACCTTCCCCTTTATAGTATTCTCTGTGCCTGACAACGGGGCCAACATTCAAATGTCATTCCCTAAATTAAAACTCTTGCGATTTCGGAGGCCCATAAATTTGTATGTAAACCTCCGATTGAAGTGAGGTCGAAAGCAAAGTTGTAGCCCTCATCAAAAGCTTTCCAACGATATGTGGCATGCCACATGCACGTAAGAAAAAAGGAGATTCCCGACTTTTGATGATCGAGAGTCAAATTAACTTTTCTTTTGGCCATAACTTATGTTTTAAGTACCCAAATGGGTCATGCAAGCCCATTTTA
>Ga0116231_10008848_pt1 | contig 17406 bp, 15 predicted proteins | sample S1TSphgellanicum_2_FD_89695 | JGI IMG/M metagenome (GOLD analysis project Ga0116231, IMG submission 89695) | Host-associated microbial communities from peat moss isolated from Minnesota, USA - S1T2_Fd - Sphagnum magellanicum MG | ecosystem: Host-associated > Plants > Peat moss > Unclassified...
AATTTAAAAAAGTTGGCGTGTTTGCCCCCTTTTTTTTTTTATATTTAAAAAAAAAATAGTTGTTAAAGGGGGGGGGTAAATGGTATTACCACAAAATATGAAATTTTTTTGGGGGGTAAAAAAAAAAAAAAAAAAAAAAAGCTGAACTTAGACATTTAATTTTATTATCAAGAGTGACATACTGAGCACCGGTGGAGATTCTCTAAGGAAATTGTACTTTCTTTTTTATTTGAATAACTTTCACAGCCAACCCCGCGGCAGAACCACACGGTTCTCCGAAGGGGTGCACTGTCAGGCCCAGAAAACAGTGCTCGACACTTCGCCTTCCGTCCATTTCCTGCACTTGCAATGCACGCTTGTTGCCAGCTTCTTGGCCTTTTGTCTCCATGTTTGTGGCTGGCCGACTCCACCTCTCATGAATCCGCTGTCAAATTACTTTAAACAAGTCAAATTCTGCTGGCTTGCTCAAGTAAATACCATTTATTGTTGTTATTATTGTTGTTATTGTTGTTGTTTTTTTTTTGTTTTTGCTTTGTTTTTGCTTTTGAAGTTATGTTTTCGTAAGACGTGATCCAGCCTTGATATCGTTGCTTGCTGGTAAGTTTTTGGCTTCTGAAATTGTTGTGTTTCCGGAAGTCGTGATCGAGTATTGCATCATTTGCTTGCTGGTAAGATTTTGGCTTCTGAAGTTGTGTTTTCGGAAGTCGTCATCGACTCTTGGTATCAGTATTGCTTGCTGGTAAGATTTTTGCTTCTGAAGTTTTGTGTTGTTTCCGGAAGTCGTGATCGAGTATTGTATCATTTGCTTGCTGGTAAGATTTTGGCTTCTGAAGTTGTGTTTTTGGAAGTCGTCATCAACTCTTGGTATCAGTATTGCTTGCTGGTAAGATTTTTGCTTCTGAAGTTGAAGTTGTAGGAGTGTTTTTGAGCTTCATTTTCGTCACTTTTTTGGTCAGGAATTTCTTTTGGAGGAGAGTTTGCAGCACGTTTGGAGTTTCTGATTTTCTGCAGCAGCCTCAGGAACTTGGCGGCAATGGTAGCGGCAGTTACTTGCGGACGTGTAGTCTGTGCCAGGAGGGAACTGGTTTTACTCGTGTGCACAGTGCTTCTGGCGCTGCTGTTGCCTTCTTCGTCTTTCGCTGGTGCGAAACTTGCAGTAGTTTTACACTGCCAGGTTCTTTTCGTTTCCTCTGTGGATCGTATTTTTTGTTGCGTTGCTCATTTACATCGGATCAAGCCTTGTGCGAGTTTTTTTCTTTCCCTTAATTGTTGTTGTGGAGGGAAGATGATGTATCATGTATTGGCTTCTTTTGCTGCACTCGTCATTCGTCCTCGCGGTTGAAAATTCCAGAGCTGCAAAGAAATTGTTGTCAGACGCATTTGGAAATGTCGCAGCAGTAATGGAACTAATGCATTGCTAGCAACTAGCTGCAAAGAAACTTCATGCAGCACTTGTCAATGCTGCTGTAGAACCTTGTAAGAAGCGTTGTCTGACATTCATATGTGTTTGTTTTCTCGTTGTAGTAGCTGTGGACGACGGCCGGAAGTTGAGCGGTAAAGAATCCGGGAGTACATATTACCTTGTTGCAGCAGAGAACATCATGTCCAGCGGTTTGTCTCTGTCCACTTTGACGACCCCCGCGTTCCAATCTCTTGATCTGTGCTGGAATATAATATTGTAGTGCTGGTCGATGCAAAATCGCGCCGTTCATGCAGACGTGAATTCCACTAGACAGATCTTCCTATAGACGCAAATCGCTATTGGAATGTGTTTAATCTGGTGTCAATTGTATACCGATCTGCAGATGTAGCTAGTTTGATCGATGTTTCGATGTACAAAACACTGATCTGCAGATGTAGCTAGTTTGATCGATGTTTCGATGTACAAAACACTGATCTGCAGATGCATGTTCAACCGAATTCAGCACTGTGAGCTTCGCGGACGTGAAGAGCGCTTGCCCTTTGAACGCCGTCTCACCCAGCGACGCTTGTTGCACTGCTTACAGAACCGCAGCATGCCAGTACTCTGATCAGGTCAACGACTTCAACAGCATTTGTCCTATCCTGTTCATCAACTATCTCAGCGCTGTAGGTCCTTATCCTGCTGGCTACTTCATTGGAAACTGCGTGTCGGGCAGTAGCGGCCTCTGCTCGAGCTCCTAGAAAAAACACAGATCCCAAAAAAATCTCTTCTTACATGAGCACAACTGTGTATTCGTTCTTGTGTGCTCTTTGCTTTCTTTTGGGTTCTTAGTGTCGTCACATTTGCCTGAGCAACAACTGGGTGTTGCAACAGACAGGATTTAAGGGATAAAAGAGTTAGCTCTTGTGCAAACTGCGCATCTTTTGCCAAGAAAACTCAGATTGGTTTTTCTGTGTGGAATTCTTAAGCAGAGGAATGACAATTCAACTATGTTCGTGCTAACTTTGTGTCCAGCAATTTGCTCTGCTGCTCTTCACCATTCCCTGCCACCTCCTTGTCCAGCAGTTAGCTCTGCTCTTCAACATTCTCTTTATTATTTTCATTTCAGATTCATCATTATGCAAACAAGCTTCTTTCCCAAATGCAGGTGAAAGCCAACAAGTTCTTCTGAAGCCAACAAGCAAAGTTCTTCTGTGTGAACTCTGCATCATCATCTTCACTTTTGGTGAGCAATAATCTCTTCCCATAACTGGTTGAATGTACAAGATCACACATTGTTGTGTGAATAGCTCTGCTTTTGATGTCTCTCTGTGTACAATATATCATTCACTTTATACCTGGGCTAAAATACATTAGGAAGGTAGTTGGAACAGACACCAATCTCAGTTCCAACTCAACCTCATGATCCAAATGCAGTTTGTTGTGTACAGCTGCTAGACAGTGAGGAAAATAGTTAATAATTTTCAATCTAGAGCAAGCAAATACCTGACACTCTGTGTTAACAGAAAACACATCAGCTTCCATAAAACAAGCAGACAGAGAAAATGTGGTATGGAGGAAAATGAGGTACACATTCTTATTTACTTAATCTTTTGGATTTGAAATCGAGTGGAGAAATAGAGCAAGCCATCCTCCGTGAAGCAAATGCAAGTGTGAAGCGCTCATCTTCTGTCAATGGCCGCTCTATGACTTTGATATTTGTTGAATCCTAGAATTCACACCCCATCCATCCACAAAATGTCACAAGGTTGGTTTTTCCCACTGCAGCAAAGTGACAAAGCACATATGGTGGGTCCAAAATCTGCAAATGACAATTTAATTTTACCTTCCTATGAGTGCGAACTGGGTTCTGCTGGTATATGTTGTAGGAGGCTACGTCTCCTATCTGGATTACATTATTGATGTTGCCCCACTGATCCACATTGGTCGGCAAACTATTAGAGTGCCTCCAGTGTCCCCCAACGATGAATTTGTAGTGATACCTATTATCCACCCACAAAACCAAAATATAAGACCCTCTTGTACAATACAAGTATTTGATTCTCAAGACCCCTAAACCCTAAATCCCTAACCCATAATTCTCAAGAGCCCTAAACTCTAAGTTCCTAACACTGGCAATTATAAAGATAATGTAGCAGAACCATTGAAAAGCACCTGGTTTGAATTTTATTTCAATCTGATACACAATCTTCATAACTATTGAGAAACTCTCTTCATACTGATATGTAAGACAAGCATAACAGAATGGAGAGATGATCCAATTATATGAAGATTATTACAAGAGACTTTCAGATCAACGATAGCAGTGAATAGAGAAATATAAAGAGACCCATATGCTAGAAAATCAGAGCAAAGTCTGAGGAGTGGTTTTAAATGATACAGTAATTCACATTGGTGTCGGTCTCATGTATAGGAGGCCTGTGACTGGTATCAAGAACCCTACCAGGCCAGGTACAGTACTTACTTGCCCTGTGGAAGTCGGAGGTTGACAGCATACTTGGTTCCACTGACATGGTTTGCTTTGATTGGTTGAGTCCAATCAGCTGTGAACTCCCCTACAACCAACACCTCCTCGCCCTGCACCATTTGCAAAAGTTTAGGAGAAACTCTCAAACCAATGGTAATCAGGGTTTTTTTTAAAATGTTGTGAGCTAGGTGGACTGGCAATCATCATCAAGAGGACATGGCAAATTTTGGCTACAGGTCAAAGAGGAAAGTAGAAAAAGTTTGCAACCCCACTATATTTTGGCAATTTCAAAAAAACATTTCTTGAAATATGGCAACTTTGGGTCATTTCTTCCAAAAAATTCCTTTATATCAGTTGCAGCCCCTCTTTTGTTGTCACCAAGTGGCAAAAATTTGCCAAATTTCTTTTTTTTTTTTAAATGCCAATGGTAATAGGACATTTGAAAAGGAAATCTGGAAGAGAAAGAAAAGATTAACCTGATTACAACCATGGTTCCAAACAAATTGAACAGAGTGAGTTGGAGGTCCTTTGTGGTTCCCCTCCTCAACCATGGCAATGAGATCCCATGTTGCCCAAACCAACGCTGGTCTGCAAACAAGGAACTTATGAGCAAATCTTACAGAACCATTTATTTAACAATATTTACAGTGAATCTTGAACTGAAGTTCAGCAGCTTCCTGTCCATATGGGTGCCAATCTTCTGAAGTTGCAGTGCTAATACCACTTCTTCCTGAAAGCTCAACAACAACAGTGGGGTGGCAGCATGTGACTAACCGGTCAGGACCAGAGGGATGCATGGCAGTGACAAATTCATAAGCCTGCGGCAAACTCACATCCTGAATCCAGTGCAAATATCCTATCACACATGATGGAGAGCGCTCAAGGCCATTTGTGCATGTCACATATACACGATGTGATCGCCGCAGCATTCGATGCAACACTCCTACTACAAATGGTAGCTTCCGCCTCAGATCCACTGTGTCTACATCCCTGTGGTGGTGGTCACAATTGCTTCTTGTTATGTAACTTGTAAAGCATCAATTTGCTGACTTTGTGTTCAATTATGCACAAGAGTTCTCAGTGTCTTCGTTATTCAAGATGAAAGTGCTGTATTGGTCTTCAGACCTAAAAAACCCACATACCCTTTGATCATCAATAGTTGGTGAATCTTTAACTGTGAAAATCACCTGATTGGACACTGGAGATACACAATGCCCTTCTTACGAGCAGTCTCCTCAATCAACTGTACATCTATTCCCCAGTTCACCTGCTCACTTTTGCGCTGCAAGTTCAACACTGCTGTGATTCCCTGCGGGTCCAAGCTTTAGTTGAACAGGCAACAAGATGCCTTCAAAAAAAATGCTGGCAAGAAAATTCACATCCCTCTCCTGGCTTTTCCTTTTCTTCTCTTTTAAGTTTTACTGATCTCAATTGGAGAGCACTAACAAAGCAAAGTATTTGATCTCAGGACCATCATACTAATTTGTGGGTAATACACTGCATCTCCTTCTACTTGTTTTCCATAGCAGCTCTCATTGGAGATGGCAAATACAAAAACCATCAATTCATTAATTCAACAGTATTTGTGAACTTTTTTGTTCAAAGAAAACTCAGCACCGATATGAACAGGAAACAACCATAAGGACGAAGATGAGTACCCACCAGATTCTCAGCGAGAAGGTTGACATCTGCTTCAGAATGAATGCATGATCCAATGTATATGTTTTCTGTTATCTGCAAGGACAAACATGCACATTACCAGTATGAAGTAGTCTCCAGATTGTCAGAAATATTGCTATTGTGAGGATTGCATGTGACACATTCTAATGCAAAATGCCCAGGTACACTGCATAGAATTTCAAAACAAGTTTGGCTGAAAGTTTTGTGACAAAATTAGCTCTAACAAAGCATCCAAAGTTATACCTTGCTATAAGAAATGCCACTAGCTGCATTGTAGATCAAATCTCCTTGTGATCTTGCCAGAGCAGCTTCATATTCCTCACTCATAAAGGGGCCATCAGTCCATTGAATCTCTCCATCAAAATCTTCAGCAGTTGCAGAGGCAACCACTTCATTTCTATCTTCAACTTGAAAATCACCCAATGCTCTGCTCCTATTAGTGTTGCTAGCTGAATCCTTCACTTCAGTTGCAGATGCCAAGCTCATCAATCCTTTTGGCCTAAGGAACTTTGGTGTAAATGTCACAAAGCCAATGCTCCCCCCCTGATATGGGTTGGCTAGAACATTCCCGTTCCAAGTTGCAACTGCCACTCGTGCTGGGTTGAATGCAACAGGCATCTCCATGGCCTTTTTCACCCGAGTGTGCACTGGTGGTGTCACAGACCTCTCTAGTACCAAGCTGACTGACCCATTCCGTGCCTTGATTGCATGCCTGACCTTCACACAAGACACGTCATAAGCTCCATCCAGTTTATACCAATTCTCCAATTGAAAGAAAATCGCACCACCTTGGACAAGTCCTAGACCTGAAAACTATTATCTTCATAATAACATACTGAGAATTTCTCAACACTGAAGATTTACATCAACCTGAAAATAATTTCTCAAGAATGCACCTGACAACATTGAGAGTAAGAACACTGGTGGACAAAGCGGGTGTAGAGAAAGCTCCTAGACTTCAAACTTGCATTTACTCCAAAGCAAGCATACATTTAGCAGAGGATAATGGATGAATACATGGCACGAACGAAGTCATCAACATCCCACATAGCATCACCAGATATTGCACTTGTCTTCTTCAATACATCACCCACCATTATCATCATCGACTTCTCTGCATTTCCCTGTAAAAGCAGAGCTTCCCCCCCCCCGCACCCCCCCAAACCATCATAAGAAGAACCCAGAGAATTGTAAGATAGCATCTTCAATTACGGCTCCTTTTGCTGAGAACATCAAGCCATTGGCAATAGCAGCATAGCGCTTAGGGTTCAGGGTTGCCTTGCAACTGGGTTGTGCTATTTCACACCTGGTGCATGCTGGATTTCATACATGACTTCTCAAGCAGCTAAGATTCAGATTCACTGGATCAAGCAATCCATGTGGTGGTAAACTGCAGGATGTCAGCTGCAGGATACCAGTTCTTGAAGAATTACAGCAGTAGCAGCAACTGGGTGGTAAAATAGCAAAATCATGGGGAAAGAGAAAAGGAAAAAATTTAAAAACACACCCAACTAACCTGCTTCGCAAGCGCCTCAACAAAAATCTTCCCATCAAGGGTTTGTGCGAATCGAATCCCCAGTGGTCTGTCAAGAGTGACCATGTACTCATCCAGATTGATCTTGTACTTGTTTTTTGTCACTACTCCAGTATCTGCAGATCCTTGGAACCCACAATTCACCAATACAGTAGTCCTACTACTACTACTACTACCAGTAGTTCTTGTTTCCTCCACTCGAGAGATTTGAAACCCTAATCTCCACACCAAGTTGACGCTGCTTCTTCTTCTTTGTCTGCTCTGCAACAGCGACCACCACCCCCTCTTTCTCTGCTTCTCTCCCAACCCATTATCATAATTCCACTGTCTCTGTACACAAATCATGTAATACCCACCACCAGGAGGTGCTCCTTTCTTCACCTCTCCAGCTCCATGTCCAAACCAAAACTGATTGCTCAACCCAGAGCTCCTCAACCAAACTGCCGGCACTGCCATCCCAATTCCCACCTCCACCCCACCCTCTAAAGCTTCTCCAGCAAAGCAAAGCCCCACGGATCACTCACACACGGTGACCAAGACGATCAGCTCAGTTGCAACAAAATCCGAATTGTGGCAAAATCCAAAGAAGCCTCGACGATCATCTGTCGAAGAATCCCTCACGGACATGAGCACTGCAAAATACTGCACTCTATACACACAGACATACACAAATACTATACTACAGCACCAGATACGTACAATACACAAAGACATATTATACTACACAGTACACAATTTAAATACAAATACTGTACAGTATACAAATGCAGTCTAATACAATACATTTACAGGTAAATATAAATACCTAATATACAGATACATAAATATTATAATATACACCATACTATATTATAGAGTAAAAAACTTGTAGCTTAATTGGGAACACAAAACCCATACAATACGGTCTCGTATCTGCATACTGATACGTACAGACCAGTGCAAATATGGATATTTATACGTATATACAAGAAAGATTAGACGATTCTGTTTAGAGATTGTAAATGTGGTTCTTAATTAGAGATTAGTAGCGCCCACTTAGAGAGCAGGCACTTGGGTCCATACAATACTACACAGATATATACATAATACATACTATACAATATTGTAGGGTAATGTACCATCCATACTATATATACTATACGGTTTCATGTACATATTGATATGTAGACCTTGTATTCTTGTACTAATACGTATGTACTAGAAGGATTAGACGATCCAGTTTTGAGATTAGAGATTAATCCGGTTCTTAATTAGAGATTAGCGCCCTAATTAGAGAGCAGGTCCTTCGTTGTGTTGCGTGCGAAGCTCTCTCGTCGCTCTTCTTCTTCTTAGATCTGCGCACAGATCTCTCTCTCTCTCTCTCTCTCTCGTCCCTTTCTGTTGCAGAAAAGCAAAGGAGGTGCTAGAAGAGCACACGCGGTTTTATCGTTTCTTTCTTTCTCTTTGTCTGTTTTCTGTTGTTGAAAGGAAAGAGGTGCAAGAAGAGAAAACAAACACACCGCACCATTAAGGAAGGAGGAGCACGCGCGCAGCATTAACAAGGAAGCGAAGTACACACAGCGCCGAGCGACTTCTTCAACATGGTGAGTACTACTACCTTTTTGCCATATACTTCCACACTTTTCTTCCCCCCCCTTTTTTTTTGCAAGATCCAACGAGCTTTCCATTGAAGAAGAAGCAACGTACGTACGTGGCTGTGTGTTTGCCTGTTTTCCGGGGGCCGAGATTTTATTGTTTGCCTCTGCGCATCTTTATCAGTTTTGAGGTTTGAGGAGGGGAGAGAGGTCTATCACTCCTTTGTTTTTGCAGATATGACATCATTCTTTCTCATCAGTGAGTTTGTGACTGTGTTTTTAGGGTTTTATTGTTGTTGTGCTACAGGCAGATTTCGCTTCAGAATCTTTCTGTTCTTGTTTTGGAGATCCTGAATATGCTTATTGTTGATGAACGACTCTGTGTTTTTTTTTTCCTTTTGGTGTGGAAACAGATTCGATTCATCTTGTTGCAGAATCGGCAGGGGAAAACTCGTCTTGCCAAATACTACATTCCTCTTGAGGACTCCGAGAAGCATAAGCTTGAATTTGAGGTATCTCTCTGTTTCCTTCTCTTTTTTCCTGACCTAAAATTCCAATCTCTCTATCCCTGTCCCTGTCCCTATCTCTGTTTCCAATTGGCAAGAGGCTAGATCTATCAAGCAGGCTTCTTCTTCCTAGGCTAAAGAAGTTTGGAGTTTCTTGGATGTATCCTCTGGAGAATCTCTGAACACAACATAATACAATGAGCTACAGACAAGAGAGATCCTTACAGTCAGTGAACCTGAGGCATTGATGGAGTATCAACACAAAAGTAGGGAGGTTCAATGCAAGGGGGGCATTCTATTTCTGATTCCTAGACACAAATATTGACAAGAGAGAAGTTTTTTGTGTTTGACTGCTAATGTCAGGTGCATCGCTTGGTGGTCAACAGAGATCCCAAGTTCACAAACTTTGTCGAGGTCTCCTTCCTTTGCCTATTTCCTCCTTCCTATTGGGTTTTTATGCTGTAATACAAGAATTTTCAGTGAGGTTTCTTTTTTTTTCATATAAAGGAGTCACTTGGTTGCAAGTTTGTGTATGTGACTGAGGGATTTCTGGTTTCCCCTTGTGCCAATTCCTATTGGTGATCTGGGATATCTATCCTCTCCTATCTTGGTGATTGAGACCTGGTTTGGCCTACAGTTTCGGACACACAAAGTAATATACCGGCGATATGCGGGTCTCTTCTTCTCCCTGTGTGTTGACATTACTGACAATGAGCTCGTGTACCTTGAAAGTATCCACTTGTTTGTGGAGATTCTTGATCATTTCTTCAGCAATGTATGTGAGCTGGATTTGGTTTTCAATTTTCAAAAGGTTTGTCATCACTTACTTTCCTCTTCATCTTTGCCTTGCCTTCTCATCAGTTGATTTCTTGGCCATACTGGTGCCAATTTTAAGCATTGATTTTGGCACCAGCATCATATGACTCTTGTTGCTGTTCTCAGACTCATCATATATATGCTGTTTATGTTTGAAACTGTTATTTGCAGAACATTACAAGCTACTTGTACTCTTGCAGGTCTACCTTATTTTGGACGAGTTCATACTTGCTGGAGAGTTGCAAGAAACCAGCAAAAAGGTGCAACTGTTCACCACTTTTAATCTTGCTTTGGTTTGCAAATGGACAAGAAACATAAACACTGTAGACTGGATCTATCTCACTCAGACACAAAATCAATGGGATCTCTGGGAAGATTTTTGATGGTTGGCTTGATTATGGCTTGTTGCTTCCTGATATGCAGGCCATTATCGAGAGAATGGGCGAGCTGGAACGACAAGAGTAGCATTCAATATTCTCATTGTCCTTTTCTCCAGCATTTGCAGACATTTGTCATCTTCTTAGTCTGCCCATATTTGTGTCTGCAGTTAGGATCAGCATGTGCGGTATGCACCTCATACTTGGTGAGTTCATGGCAAATTTGTTTGAGATTAGGTTCCTAGTTTTGCGAAAACTATTTAATCCAGTAAGCATACCCTTTTGTACTCATTGTGTAACTAATTAGACATTGATGCGATTAATAACAGGGTTTTGAGTTTTCTCATCCACAAATTCATAATTGTCTGAAATCACTTGTCCTGACATATTCAAGTTCTATGCATTCACAGGTTCATTGAGAGAAGGTCAAAGGTCATTTACAAAGACTACTTGAAGATGATGTTGTGCTTGTTTGTGAGAGGCTTTAAGAGATTGTGTATTACCCCCAATACCATGACAACTGCAGTGTACTGCATTTCTTCACAAATTGTGTAATGAGATATCCACAGAGACCTACTTTTGTTTGGCTACTTTGGCTATGGAGCAAGTCTTTGACAGTAATGACCAAATGAGACCAAGGATGCATGCATGATCAGGAATTTCGCACTTGCTATTGTCTTTTGGAAAAACTTACCTTCTTTGCACACCTTTGCAAGTACATTATTTGCAAGTCTTGATGTACCTTCCTAACTTAGGTGCTGAAAGGGTCAGAAAGTCTTGTACAATTTTGTAACATTCTTTGTATGATTTCTTTGGGTAAATGAATAATAGGTTATCTCTGGTATCAGTGAGTTCGACTCAGTAACGATCCTCCTATTTCCTCCTCACACTACTGAGCTAATTACTTAATGTTAATGGGTACGTATCATAGAAGGCATGTTATGGCTACTAGGTAGGTAGATGCATGTTGATGGTTTAGTACATTGCTAACCACCCACCGTGGTTGGCTATGGAAAAAGTGTTTCTTGTCCACGAAGCATTCATGCTGCATGGTGCATCAATGGTAGGTGCTGGTGCAATACTCTGGCACCTAAGTCTAGGCATCTGGCACCTGAGTCATGCCTTGTAAACAAACAAGTTGAAGCCTTCACAACGTTGCCTAAGCAACAAAGCCAACAAGCAGCCCATCTCATCTAAGTCATTCCTTCTAAATAAATAAGTTAAGCCTTCACAACATTGCCTAAGCAACAAAGAAGACAAGCAGCCCATCTCATTGTGCGAAGGTTATTCATCTAATGGCATGTTTTTGTTGTACTTATTACCTTCTTGCCCTAACTAGGTACCATCTAATTTGGGAAGCCAATTTGCAACCCTTGGGGCCAATGTTCCAGCATTTATTAATATCCGGATGTCAATGTTTTAACGTTTATTGGGCCAAACAACAAGCCCAGAATGCTCAAAGTTGGCCTCAAGTTTTTTATGCCCTGACTCCTAGTGTAAAGGGTGCCTAAGCACTGTTGGCCCAATTCTAGGTTTTCCCAAGAAGAACCATTGGGTCTGGGTTTAGAGTTTTTTTTCAAATGGAAAACTCATTGATTCTAGGGCCAACTCAATTTTTCTTGACCAAACTCCAATTTTCAGTTTGGGTTGGGTTTGGGGGTGATTCAAAAGTTGATTTCAAAACAATCTTAATTTTTTTGGATTTTGGTGTTCTCAAAGTGTTCTCACTAAATTCCCAAAAGGTTCTCATGATGTTCCCTTCAGTTCTCAATGGGTTCTCAAAGTGTTCTCAACATGTTCCCAAGAATAACAATATGAAATAACATAAGGAACAATTAACCAACAATGGTCTTTATGGAGTGGGCTTTATTTGGGCCTCTATCCAACATAGGGAACAACCTAGGGAATAACCTAGGGCTATAATGTTGTAATATGTGGGCTGACTTGGCATCAAGGTGCCTAATTTATTTTTTTTAAATGTCATTTACTTTTGGCTGTAAAAATAATTATATTTGATCATTAGTAACTATACTAAATAATGAAGATAATGTGCTTTAGAGTTTCTTTCAGATTTTCAGCAAGGCAGGTAAATATCTTTCAGAATTTTTGGCAAATCCAAAATATAATTAATTAAATAATGAAGATAATGTGCTTTAGAGTTTCTTTCAGATTTTCAGCAAGGCAGGTAAATATTTTTCAGAATTTTTGGCAAATCCAAAATATAATTAATTAGTGCCTAACCAGCCTAGGCACAAAAGCAAGGAGAAAAGCCAAAGGTAGCAAGTTCCAAGTGTTTCTGACCTTGAGAACAGAAACTGATCACAAGAGAAGAAACTGGAAATTCATCACTATCTTGTGACACTGTGTAAGATGCAACAACCATCCCACTTTTTAATGACCAACCCTCTAACATCAATACCATTCTACAGGGGCAGCTTAAACACATGTCTCTGAAATAATTAAATGAAATTTGAAGATTCCATATCAAAATGTAAAATGTTCTTTAAGATTTCAAAAGATTTTCTATTTTGCTTCACAAAACTTTGTCCTTTGGAAAAAAAAAAAATCTCGAAAATTTCAACATGTTCACAAATAATATAATTAGTGTCAAAGCTCCCAAGGTACTCATTGTATGGTGTACACAATTGTTGGGCAGATATCCAACAAAATCTGGATATCAAATTCGAATATCACATTCGATATCACTTTTGATGTTTGTTGAATATCACAAATCATGATATTTGAGATGATATCTTGATTATTAGATCTCATAACTTTGAGATTCGGTCGTGCAATAAATGGAGTTCAATTTGAATATCACATAGATTCTACCTAAGCAAGATATGAACTCCTTTCCTAGATTTCAATATCAAGCCAATGAATTATTTTTTTAAATTAATTAAACATTAGGTTTGGAAAAAAAATGTTTGAAGGTTTGAGGTGTCTATCATTCAAACTTTATGAATAGTGTTGCTTTTATATAAAAGTGTTAAGTTCACAATTGGGACCTATCCTTTTTTTCATTTTTTTTGTTGTTATTGGTGTCATTGTTTGTTTTGTTGTTGTGTTTTTGGTCTCTATATCTTTGCTCTACTTCTTGCCTTGACACTGCTTCTTATTTTCATACTATTATTTTTTGCTTGTGTGTTGTTGTTTCTTGTCTTTGCGTTATTGTTTCTTGCCGTTGGTTGTTGCTCTTCGCTTTTGATTATTATTTCTTATTTTCATGCCACAATTGTTTCTTGCCTTCGAGCTATTGTTACTTACCTTCATGTCATTATTTCTTAATTTCCATTAATGATGTTTGCTTTTGTGTTGTTACTTCTTTTCCTATTGCTACTACTTGCCTTCACACTCTTGTTATGCAATATTGTGTAAATATTTGTTCCTTTTTGTTATTGTTGTGTTTCTCTTTGTGTTGTTACTTTTTGTTTTTGTTGGTGCTATTACTACACCTTCCCTTCATGTTATTCAAATTTTTACTTCTTTTTTTTTTTTGCATTTTTTAAATTTGAAGCTTTTCTTGGTGATAATTAACAACATTTTTTTGTGCAGTAAATTTGATATTTTCATTGTTTTATGTTTTTTTGTCAAGTTTGTATATTGTTATTTTTATATTTTCAGTTGTTTTTGTTGTTATTTGATTTTATTTAATTCCATCTTTGATTTTCTTATTTTGGTTTGTGTAGATTTTTCTACAAAACATTTATTACATTAGAATAATTTTTTGCACATCTCTTTGTTTTGTGATAGAAAGGGAGATGGATTCTTGCTTGTAAATATTGTAAATGTTGACATTAAGTTTTTTGGGGCAATAGCACATTTCATATTTCACCTTAAACCTTAGACCAAGACCTTTGTTTGTAAGTCATTTTGTTTGCTTGAATATCTCTACCTTTGGCATGTTGAATAAATGGAAGGATTTGGTGGAATTGAAAACACATTAATCTAATATGAAGATTGTGAAAGATTTCTAAATGAGGTTGAATGTGAAGATGAAGTAATGGAAGAAACTAAAAAGGACCCAAATTTGCAAACTAAAGAAAGTAAAATCATTTGATGAAAAAATAAAATTAGTACATTTTCAAAGGAAAATGTGGAGGTCACATAATAGGAATAATTTATGTTGGTCATTTTTCTATGTGAATGACAATGGAAAAGTGACATGTGATGCACCTCAAATCATGCATTGTATGTTGTGTTATTCCACTATAGTGTTTTTTTTTTAACCCAAAAACAAAAATGTGTCATAACCTTTTGCATTCTAAGGTTTGGAATACCCAATTTTTTTCACATCTCTTCAGTATTGTAGGCATGTCGTTCCACTTTCAATACTCGGGACATATTGTGATAAACGGCAAACATTTGTTAAAAAATTTAAAACATTGCCTGAGAATGATCAAGAATTGATAATAAAAAAACTACATGGGGGAATGGAAGTGTGGTGTATACAATTACAAACATTAATAATTGATACTACATAATTAACAAAGTATTGAAGATGGTTACCAGTAATTGTGTGTTTATTGATGTTAATTTCATGACAAAAAGTTACAACCTATCACATTATTAAATTTCATGACAATTTTTTTTTTTACAAAATCAAATATTAATGCTTTGGTAAAGAAATGGATACCATGTGATTTATTATGGACATCTAGATTTTTAGGATCTAAATATATAATGAGATTGAGAGGAAATGAGAAGTATTGTCAAGAAAAAATTGAGTCAAAAAAATTATGGTCCACACAATGATGATTTCCGATCCATATAAAAAAAATTGAAGGGAAAAAAAAAGAACTTGTCAATAGTAAGAGAGCAAAAAATTTAGGAATCTATGACAGATAAAAGTAGAAAAATAAAAGAACAAAATAGACTAAGAGAATGGAGAAGGCAGAATTGTGAAGAAGTAAAAAAAAACAATTGCTCAAGTAGAAAAATCTTTTAAATGGAAGGGGTTGAGATTTAAGGCCATCACCTTGGGCTACTTGTCTACTTCAACTTTTCTTTTTTCATCTTCCATTAATTTATTTACACAAGGAAGGATTACATAACCTTCTTCTTCAGTTTCTCCAACAACAATTTGAATTGAATCCCTAGCATGGTCACCAAATGTTAATGATACATTTTTGTACCATTTTGGATTCTTGTGATACTTCATTAATATAAATACCAAATAATATATTAATTAAAACATCTCAATTAATACTATAAAATTCCTTATTAATGTTGAAGAACTACATTTACCATTATGCCATTATTGAATTGGGACTATCAACAACAATTGGGAAAATATTGAAGCTTCAAAACATCAAAAAACATACATGCCAAGCTTATCTCACATAATAGTCTTTTCATTCAGAAACACCACTATCATTGTTCAGAATAATTCCCTTTCAAAGTCTCATGTGGCAACCTTACCTTTGTATCGACATGCCTTCTAGCAATTCCAAGAAGTAATTGTAACTACTTTTGTGTCATATTGTCATGTAGTTATGACAATCTATCTATCATATCAACACAATAAACTTATCTTGTATTAACTTACTATGTTTTGACAGTTCCAAAGGGATTTGCTATGATTTTGTATAATATTCATGTTCTATTGACATGCCTAAGTATCTCCCTTACAACATGCTACTCCATCCACAAGGGATTGTGCAATTCAAGATTGTTTTTCTCTTCTTGGTCCTAGCTTCCAACAACTTGGTGAAGTGTGTTTTGGCCTCACCAAAGGTATGTCTTTTTCTTCCATGTAAACAACCCAAATATCCAAAAAGTGTAATAAATCTAATTTTTTTCCCTTGAGTCTATTCATGGATTACTATAGTAAAATATAATAACTTATAAAATTATACAAAATCATCCCAATTTAAATCAACATCTTTTATTACTATGGATGTAATGGGGGTGATTAATATGACTCAACTGATCCCTAACACTCTTAAAACTCTTTGATGGAACATTTTGAATTATGGATTTTTGGATCCATTAGTAATTTAGATATTTTTGGAACCTTTGATTATAAATGTCATCTACAATTTCAACTTATGTGTCTAATGTTGATTTTTCTTCTACATGTTTTGTACATATGCTTTTGAACCTAGTTTTTGCTTTTGTACTTGCTCTACTTTTTTTTAAAAACCTATTTCTTGCAAGTAAACTTTTTGACTTAGACTATCATTCTCTATATGTTTTCCTGTCATTGACAAATTTAAATATTTTAACTTTATAGCATTAAGACATATAAATTCTAAGCAAAGTTGGAACTATTCTTCTACCTTAGCTCGTAGAGAGCACATATTCAAAACAATTTCATGGCCTTTAATGGGAGCCTAAACCCCATAACCAAACAGTCTCTTTTTTATTTGCATTTTTTTTATCTTGGTCTTTTGCCATAACCAAACATGATTACATATCCAAGGTGACATGGTCCTCTCCCATAACCAAGCATGACAACATATAACATTGTGCCTCTTTTTAATTATTTCTTTTTTCCATGCCCATAACCACACCAAAGAAAAAGATCATTGGGAATTATATATAAAACCTGAACACATTTTTTCAAGATCGGCCGTTTGATCATAGGGTTGTATTTAAACACTTGCACAAAGGACTGGGACCATAATACACTGGCACTGGTATGCACAAGAGGGGTGTTTGATCACGGGGTGATGTTCGGTGGGGGGGGGGCATGTTTACCCTAGTTAATCAAACTTAAGAACTTTGGGAACATGTTGAGATGAGGGAAAAAAAAGACAATGTCCTTTTGTGATAATTCAAAGTTTGATTCACAACTCTCCTAACTCTTCCATTTGATTAATGCTTTCTTGACCATTAGCTATGAGACTATTAGTTATGAGGTGATTGTGAGCACATGTTGGAAAACAATACATGGAAAGCTGATAAACTTAATGGAAGATGTGTCTGGCTTCTCATCATTCGACGTTTGAAAACGTGTCGATCGATGGGCAAAACGGATTTGAGCGAATTGGAGAATGCAATTTCATGTGGTCGGAAAGTTTAAGT
>Ga0116231_10008849_pt1 | contig 17405 bp, 19 predicted proteins | sample S1TSphgellanicum_2_FD_89695 | JGI IMG/M metagenome (GOLD analysis project Ga0116231, IMG submission 89695) | Host-associated microbial communities from peat moss isolated from Minnesota, USA - S1T2_Fd - Sphagnum magellanicum MG | ecosystem: Host-associated > Plants > Peat moss > Unclassified...
CGAACGCGCATATTTGCGGAGTTCGTTGCCTAGGGACAAAAAGATAACACGTTACTAACAAAACGATTCCGGAAGAAGAATTTATATTAAAAATTCTTCATCCAGAGCGCCAAGCTAGCCCAAAGGCGACAGCGAAATCGCCTTGCCCGCGCCGGCGATGGTCGCGATCTTGCCGCCCTCCGCCGCCGAAACCATCACCATGTCACCCGGCGCCAGCAAATCCGCCGCGTCCGCGAAATAGCCTTTCGCACTCGCCTGGGCGAGCGCATCCTTCTCCGATTTATAGTGCCAAAGCGTAAAACCATTGGCGTAGGCAAGCACCGATAGATTGCGAAGAGCAAAAGCCATGGAAAGTCTCCTGTTGTTTTGGGTGGGGGGTTGGAACAAGAAAAAGGGCCAGCCCTTGACGGACTGACCCTAGTGTTAGTTTTTTTGAAACATCCGGGGACAAGCGGTGGGAGCGCTGTCCAGGGGGCACTGACCGGATGTGGGGACTTTTCCGCCCGTAATTGAGTGAAAACTACTGCAAGTTGCAGCTTCGGTCAAGGCTAACATTGGCCCCCCGAAATAAATTCCCTGTTGATGCACGAAAGTGTTTTCGTGGATACGATCCATATCAAGCGTTAACATAATACAACTCCGTGGCGAAAAGAACATAACAAGAACATATTCCTAAAGTTGTAATTTTGCAAGCGGAAAACGGATAAAATTCCTATTTTTCTTTTGCGCACGTGAAGAAGCTCCGCTAAAAGACTGACTCCACGGCAAAACCACGGAGCCACCATGCGCCACGAAGATGTCTGGCGGGCCATCGATACGCTCGCGGCGGAAAACGGGCTCTCACCCTCCGGCCTGGCGCGCCGGGCCGGGCTGGACCCCACCAGCTTCAATCTGTCCAAGCGCCGCACCGCGGACGGCAAGTCCCGCTGGCCCTCCACCGAAAGCCTGGCGAAGGTGCTGGAGGCGACCGGCGCGGCGCTGGAGGATTTTTCCGCGCTGGTGACCGGCGCCCGGACAATTCCGGAGCGATCCAGCCGGGCGCGGACCCGAATCCCGCTGATCGGCATGGCGCAGGCCGGCGCCTCCGGTTTTTTTGACGATGGCGGCTACCCCGCCGGCGCCGGCTGGGACGTGGTGGAACTGCCGGCGACGACCGACCCCAACGCCTACGCGCTGAGCATCTCCGGCAATTCGATGGAGCCGGTGTATCGCGACGGCGACACCATCATCGTCTCACCCGCGGCGCCGGTGCGCACCGGCGACCGGGTGGTGGCACGGGACGTGCACGGCGCGGTGATGGCCAAGCTGCTGAGCCGGCGGACGGCCGGGCGCATTGAGCTGACCAGCCTGAACCCGGCCTATCCGCTGCTGACCTACGCCACGGCGCAGATCGCCTGGCTGCATCGGATTATCTGGGCGGCGCAGTAGAGCGGGTAAAGAAAGAAGAAAGAAGCGCTTTTTTGAAAAAAAGCGCGCAAAAAACTTTTGATTCATTTGGACCGCGCTGGTTTCACAACCTGTGGCCCAGATAAACAAAAGTTTTTTGCTTCTTTTTTTCAAAAAAGAAGTTCTTTCTTTCTTCTTCGCTGTTGTGGCCCCCCGAAGTTGCCGCGCCCTGGGGGCTGGGGTAAGACCGTGCATTCGGGAGAGAGTTGGACTGTTGATGGCCGAGGACGATACGCCGATTCCGGATAGTTTGCTGCCCTACGATGTGTGGACGCAGGAGGCGCTGCGGCAGGTGGTGGCGAGCGCGGTTTCGCATGTCGCGCGCGAGGGGCTGCCCGGAGGACACCATTTTTATATCACGTTCAAGACCGGCTATCCCGGCGTGAGCGTGCCGGACCGGCTGCGGGCGCAGTACCCGGATGAAATGACGATTGTCTTGCAGCACCAGTTTGACGGGCTGACGATGGATGAAGCGGGCCAGTCATTTTCCGTGCTGCTGTCGTTTTCCGGCGTGCCGTCCCGGCTGGTGATTCCGCTGGCGGCGGTGACCGCGTTCGCGGACCCAGAAGTGCGGTTTGGGCTGAGTTTTGAGGTGGCGGTGCCGGAGCGCGTGGCGCTGGCGGAACTGCCGGCGCCGGAGGGCGATGACGTGCCGGGCAAGCCGCAGGACGGACCGGCGGAAGTAGTGAGCCTGGACGCGTTCCGCCGCCGGCCGCCGAAAGAGTGAGTGTTTTGCAACGGGTTTGAGGAATGGCCATGGACGTAGAGACCTTGCACGCGCCGGGATTTTTGTATGCGCCGATGTTTCCCCTGGGCGAGGACGCGACAGCCTATAAGAAGCTGGATATCGAGGGTGTTTCGACCTTCGAGGCGGGGGGCAAGCGGATTTTGCGGGTGAGTGCTGCGGCACTTTCGGCGCTGGCGTTCCAGGCGTTTCATGAAGTGTCGCATCTGTTGCGCCCGGCGCATCTGGCGCAGTTGCGGAAGATTCTCAATGACCCGGAAGCGTCGGAGAATGACCGTTATGTGGCGCTGGAGTTTTTGAAGAACGCGAATATTTCCGCCGCCGGCGTGCTGCCGATGTGCCAGGACACCGGCACGGCCTTGGTGTTTGGCAAGAAGGGTCAGCGGGTCTGGGTGGACGGCGATGAGGAGGAGGCGATCAGTTTTGGCGTGCATCGCACGTACACCGAAACGAATTTGCGCTATTCGCAGATGGCGCCGCTGTCGATGTTCGAGGAGGTGAATACCGGGGATAATCTGCCGGTGCAGTTTGATATTCTGGCCGCACCAGGCGAGCATCACGCGGAAGAGTTTCATCTGATGTTTATCGCGAAGGGTGGGGGCAGTGCAAACAAAACATTTTTGTATCAGGAGACGCGGGCGGTTTTGAACCCGGAGAAGCTGCTGGCGTTTATCGAGGCGAAGGCGAAGACATTGGGGACTTCGGCCTGCCCGCCCTATCATTTGTCGATCGTGATCGGGGGGACCTCGGCGGAGATGAATCTGAAGACGGTGAAACTGGGGTCCACGAAGTGGCTGGATGAATTGCCGACGGAGGGGACGAAGGCGGGGCATGCGTTCCGGGATGTGGAGATGGAGAAGCGCGTGCTGGAGATGACCCAGAAGATAGGGATTGGTGCGCAGTTTGGCGGAAAATATTTTTGCCATGATGTGCGGGTGATACGGCTGCCGCGGCATGGGGCGAGTTTGCCGATCGGGATTGGGGTTTCGTGTTCGGCGGACCGGCAGATCAAGGCCAAGATCACGAAGGATGGTATTTTTCTTGAGCAATTGGAAACCGACCCCGCGAAATATCTGCCGGAGGTGACGGAAGAGGGCCTTGGCGGTGATGTGGTGGCGATTGATTTGAACCGGCCGATGGCTGAGATTCTTGCCGAGCTGTCGAAGCATCCGATCAAAACGCGGGTGGCGCTGACGGGGACGATCGTGGTGGCGCGGGATATTGCGCATGCGAAACTGAAGGAACGGCTGGATGCGGGGCTGGGGCTGCCGCAATATATCAAGGACCACCCGGTGTATTATGCGGGGCCGGCGAAGACGCCGGAGGGCATGGCGACGGGCAGCTTTGGGCCGACGACCGCGGGGCGGATGGATTCTTATGTGGAGGAATTTCAGCGGGCCGGCGGTTCGCTGGTGATGCTGGCGAAGGGCAACCGCAGCAAGGCGGTGCGGGATGCCTGCCAGAAATATGGCGGGTTCTATCTGGGCAGCATCGGCGGGCCGGCGGCGGTGCTGGCGCAGAACAACATTCGGAAGGTGGAGGTTTTGGAGTATCCGGAACTGGGGATGGAGGCGGTATGGAAAATCGAAGTGGAAAAATTTCCCGCGTTCATCGTGGTGGATGACAAGGGCAATGATTTTTTCGCGGGATTGACCTGATGAAGTTCACGGTGGACCGCATCGACCACGTGGTGATGGTGTGCAAGGACATCGCGGTGACCGCGGCCTGGTACCAGCGCGTGCTGGGGATGGAACGCGAGGAATATGGCGGCAAAAACCGCACGGCGCTGCGGTTTGGCGCGGCAAAAATCAATCTGCACGAGGTGGGGCACGAGGTGCTGCCGCATGCGAGTTTGGCGAAGCCGGGCACGCTGGATATGTGCTTCGTCATCGCCGTCGGGACGCAGGACGCCGTGGCGCATCTGCATGCATGCGGGGTGACGATCGAGCGCGGGCCGGTGACGCGGATTGGGGCGCTGGGGGATATTATGAGCGTGTATTGCCGGGATCCGGATGGGAATTTGATCGAGCTGGCCTCGTATCTCGGGGCTTGAGTGATTCCGTTCATTTCGTTTCCCAAGACAAGAAGGATTATCCGCAGATGACGCAGATGAACGCAGATAAGAAAGAAATCAGAGAGAATCTGCGTTAATCTGCGTCATCTGCGGATAACTTTTTTTCCTTGGAACGAATCGGGTGGAGGAATAAGGCTTGCCTGATTTTCTGCTTTCGGATTTTGCGTATGATTTGCCGCCGGACCGGATTGCCCTCGAGCCGGCGCGGCCGCGGGATGCGGCGCGGCTGCTGCATGTGGGGGAAGGGCTGGCGGATTATGTGGTGTCGGATTTGCCCAGGCTTTTGCGGCCGGGGGATTTGCTGGTGGTGAATGATACGCGGGTGATTCCGGCGCAGTTGGAAGCCATGCGCGGTGCGGCGCGGATTGGGATGACGCTGGATAGGCCTGACGCGGATGGAAACTGGCGGGTTTTGCTGCGCAATGCGAAGCGGGTGCGGGCGGGGGATGAGCTGGCGGTGGGGAATGGGTTTTCGGCCGCGGTTCTGGCGGTTGAGGATGGGGTGGGGGTGGTGCGGTTTAATCTGGCGGGGGACGATTTCTTGGCGGCGCTGCGCCGGGTGGGGGCGCTGGCGTTGCCGCCTTATATCGCGCGGCCGGAGGGGGTGTTGGCGGCGGATGCGGCGGATTATCAGACGATGTTTGCCGCGCATGAAGGGGCGGTGGCGGCGCCGACGGCGGGGTTGCATTTTACCGAGGCCCTGGTTGAGGGTTTGCGGACCGCCGGCGTACGGTTTTGCCGCGTGACGCTGCATGTGGGGGCAGGCACGTTTCTGCCGGTGCGGACCGAAAATGTGCGTGAGCATCGGATGCATGCGGAGCGCGGGTTTCTGGGAGCGGAGGCCGCGGCGGCGATGAACGAGACGCGGGCGCGCGGCGGCCGGATTGTGGCGGTGGGGACGACGTCGCTGCGGCTGGTGGAGTCGGCGGCGGGGGAGGATGGCGTTGTGCGCGCGTTTGAGGGGGAGACGGATATTTTCATCTTGCCGGGGTACAGGTTCAAGGCGGTGGATTTGCTGTTCACCAATTTTCATTTGCCGCGTTCGACGTTGTTGATGCTGGTTTCCGCGTTTGCGGGGATGGACCGGATTCGGGCGGCTTATGCGCATGCGATTGCGCAAAAATATCGGTTCTATTCCTATGGCGATGCCTGTTTGCTGGAGCGGGCATGAATTTTGGATTTGAACTGATAGGCCGTGACGGCGCGGCGCGGGCGGGGGTGCTGCGGACGGCGCATGGGGAGGTGATGACGCCGACATTCATGGCGGTGGGGACCGCCGGGACGGTGAAGGCGATGACCGCGGATGCGGTGCGCGCGACCGGTGCCAAAATCGTGTTGGGAAATACGTATCATCTGATGCTGCGGCCGACCGCCGAACGGGTGGCGCGGCTACGAGGTTTGCATAAGATGATGGACTGGCCTGGGCCGATCCTGACCGACTCCGGCGGGTTTCAGGTGATGTCCCTGGCGAAGCTGCGCAAGCTGGAGGAGGCGGGGGTGACGTTCCGCTCGCATCTGGACGGCTCGGCGCATTTTTTATCGCCGGAAAGATCGACCGAGATCCAGCATCTTCTGGATGCGACGATTTCGATGGTGCTGGATGAATGCACGCCGCATCCGGCGGCGCGGGATGTGGCGGCGGTTTCGATGGCGCTGACGCATCGATGGGCGAAGCGTTCGCGGGACGCCTTTGTGCCGCGCGAGGGCTATGGGCAGTTTGGGATCGTGCAAGGTTCCACCTACGCGGATTTGCGGCGCGAATCGGCGGAGGTGCTGACCGCGATGGAGTTTGAAGGGTATGCCATCGGCGGGCTGGCGGTGGGGGAGGGCCAGGCGATGATGTATGAAATGCTGGACGCGACGGCGCCGTTTTTGCCGGCGGAAAAGCCGCGCTATTTGATGGGGGTGGGGACGCCGGATGATCTTTTGGGGTCGGTGGCGCGCGGGGTGGATATGTTTGACTGCGTGATGCCGACGCGGGCGGGGCGGACGGCGCGGGCGTTTACGTCCGCCGGCGTGTTCAATTTGCGGAATGCGCGGTTCATGGATGATGACGCGAAGCTGGATGCGCAATGTTCGTGTTTGTGCTGCGCGCGGCATACGCGGGCCTATTTGCATCATTTGATCCGGTGCGAGGAGATGCTGGGGCCGATGCTGCTGACGATGCACAACCTCACCTATTATCAGTCGCTGATGATCCTTTCCCGCGCGGCGATTGTTGAGGGGCGGTATGAGACGTTTTGCGCCGAGACCCGGGCGGGATGGGAGACCTAAAAGCCCGCATCGCGGCGCGGGGGGCGGCGCTGGGGTTTGATGTGGTGGGGTTTGCGCGCGCCGAAATTTCCGAGGCACAGCGTGAAGGTTTGCAAGATTACCTGGCCGCCGGGCATCATGGCGAGATGGCGTGGATGGCGGCGCGGGCGGCGGAGCGCGGCGATCCGAAAAAACTTTGGCCGGATGTGAAGACGGTAATTTCGGTCGGCATGTCTTACGCGCCGGCGAGCGATGCGCTGGCCGGGCTGGCGGTGAAAGATGCCGGTAATATCTCGGTCTATGCGCGGGGGCGGGATTATCATGACGTGGTGAAAGGCAAGCTGAAACACCTGGCGCAATTTGTGGCGGCGCAAGGCGTGGGGGTAAAAGTGTTCGTGGACACCGCGCCGGTGATGGAAAAACCGCTGGCGCAGAGCGCGGGTTTGGGATGGCAGGGCAAGCACACGAATCTGGTCTCGCGCCGGCATGGAAGCTGGCTGTTTCTAGGGGAGATTTTTACGACTTTGGAGGTGGCGGCGGATACGCCGCATGAGGATTTGTGCGGGACATGCCGGGCCTGCATGACGGCGTGCCCGACGGATGCGATTCCAGAACCGTATAAATTGGACGCGCGAAAATGCATTTCGTATTTGACGATCGAGTATGACGGGCCGATTCCGGAAACGTTTCGTCCGGCGATGGGGAATCGGATTTATGGGTGTGATGATTGCCTGGCGGTTTGCCCGTGGAACAAGTTCGCGGCAGCCGGGCGGGAGCAGAAATTTGCGCAACGGGAGGATCTGGTGGCGCCGAAGCTGGCGGAGCTGGCGAGGCTGGATGATGCGGGGTTTCGGCAGAAATTTGCCGGTTCTCCGGTCAAGCGAATCGGACGGAACCGTTTTGCGCGGAATGTGGCGATTGCGGTGGGCAATTCGGGCGATACATCGCTGCTGCCGGCGGCGCAGGCGCTGGCAGGTGATGGGGATGCCGTGGTGGCGGAGGCGGGGGCGTGGGCGGTGGTAATGTTGCGGACGGTTTAGCCAATGTTCAAAAGTGCTATGTGGCGAGGCTGATTTCGACTTGCAGCGTGCCTTTGTTGTTATAGTACATCAGATGGATGTCGTTTACGGTGAGGTAGAGGATGCCGGAAAGTTTGGCGATAAACATTACGCTCTTGCCGATTTCGAAGGCGGGGCCGCCGGAGCCGATGCGGCCGAGAAGCATGTACCACCGGTCGCCCGTATCAAGTGGGCGCAGGCCGCTGAAAATTTTGAATAGCGGGCGTTTCCAGGGGGGTATGACCGAAAGATCGTAGCCTTCCGGGCCGCAGGCGATGGTGTCGTCGTACCAGGTGCCGGCGGCCTGGATCAGGTAGGACTGGCCAGCGATGAGCGAGATGGGGTCTTTGCCGCCGGCCGGATCCCACCATCGTTCGGAATCGGCGGTGACTTGCACGGGAAGGGTCATTAATTGGGCTGCGGCAGGGGTGGCCACGTGGCCGTCGTGCTGGGGTTCTGGACGGCGGGGATGAGGCTGTAGGTGCCGCCGGTCTGGCGGCTTAGGGTGACTTTGACGTAGATGGTTTCGTTGGGCTGGATGCTGGCCGCGCTGCCGGCCGTGACTTCGTAGCGGGCGGCCGGGTAGGTGATTTCCGGGGTGCCGCTGTCGATGATGACTTGTACGGCGTGCGGGTAGGTCCCCACGAAGGTTGGATAGTTGACGTAGAAGGAAATTGAGGAGGGGTTGGACTGGTTTTTCATGGGCTGGCGGTCTTCAAGGGCGCTTGAGACATTGAGGGCGCGCTGAATTTCGGCTTGCGTATCGGTTAGGGTGTCGTCGGTGGGGCTTTGGTCGCTGATGATGATCATCGAGTCCTTGACGTCGCGGCCGCCGGGGTGGGTGAGGGAAAAGACGATCGTGCTGTTGCACTGGCTGCCGTTGGCGTCGCTCCAGACTTTTGTATTGGCGGCCCATTGGGTGGCGAGCGTGTTGTATTGGGGGACATTGGAGGCGTCGAGGGCGGCTTTGATGAAGGGGAAGACTTTGTCTTCGGCGGCCTGGTTGCCGCCCATGATGCCGTTATCGCCGGTATGAGAGATGCCCGGGATTACCAGATGCGGGACAATGAAACCGAGCTTTTTGACGATCGGGATGGGGTGCAAGGCGGTCTGGTCGAAGGTGACGATGCGGTAGTTGAGATTGGCGCCGCTGACGCGGACGGTGGTGTCGCAGCCGTTTTCATGGCTTTGCCAGAAGAACTGGTTTTCCAGCCCGCTATGGTTGTCTCCACCAAGGCTGAAGCACAGGGTGCCCGGCGGCTGGGCGGAGTTGTAGGCGTTCAGCCAGTCCTCGTTGAGAGCGAGCAGGAATACGCTGCCGTAGTCGAGGTCCTGGAGCACCTCCTTGCCGACTGAGGTGTTGCCGTTGATCCAGCGGTAAAACTGGGCCAGGTCGGTGCTGCCGAGCTCAGCCAGGGAGGAGCCGTGATTGGCGCCGGCCAGAGAAATGAAGTGGGAGGGGAGCCGCTGGCGATTGGCCCACCTCGTGAGGAGCCACCGGCGGAAGACGATGGCTCCGGTGGAATGGGTGATGAAGGCGGTATCAGCGATATCCAGCCCGGCGGTCTCGAGAACGGCGATTTTGACTTCGAGGGCGTTGGCGATGTCGGTGCAGGTGATATCGTCGTTCAGCGAATCCCAGGCGGAGAGGTAAATGTTGGAGGCGTTGAAGCCGTGTTGCTGAAGGACGGTTGGCAGGTTGCCGTAGGTACTGAGACTTCGGCAGCTATAGCCATGGATGAGGACGACGTTGGGCATTTGCGCTCTCCTGATTAGCTAATGCTGGCATAAGATGGCCGTTGCCTACTTAGCGATATTATTATGATAGTGTTCTTACACGCCCGGTGGTTGAGCGCAACCGCGCTGGATTTTGCGTTATTTTGGGGACGGAGGTAAAAACCAAGCATGAGCTGGTTGACCGAATTCGTCCGTCCGAAAATCCGCACGCTGCTGGGGCGCACGGAGGTGCCGGATCATCTTTGGCACCAGTGCCCTAACTGCCAGCAAATGATCTTTCACCGGGAGGTGGAGACGGGCAAGAAAGTGTGCCCGCATTGCGGCCACCATATGCGCGCCACCGCGGCGGACCGGCTGAACTGGACGTTTGATGAGGGTAGCTATACCAGGATCGATTTGCCGAAAGTGCTGGCCGATCCGTTGAAATTTCGGGACCAGAAAAAGTATTCCGACCGGCTGCGGGAAGCGCGCGAGAGCGTGAAGCAGGAGGACGCGCTGCTGGTGGCGCACGGCACCATCGGCGGCCACAAGGCCGTGGTGGCGGCGATGGAATTCGGGTTCATGGGCGGCTCCATGGGCGCCGCGGTCGGCGAGGGCCTGGTGGCGGCGGCGAAACTGGCGGTGCTGCAGGCCGCACCCATGGTCGTGTTCTCCGCCTCCGGCGGGGCGCGGATGCAGGAAGGGGCGATCAGCCTGATGCAAATGCCGCGCACCGTGATCGCCACGCAAATGGTCAAGCAGGCCGGCCTGCCGTTCATCACCGTGCTGACGGACCCCACCACCGGCGGCGTGACGGCGAGCTTCGCGATGCTGGGGGATGTGCAGATCGCGGAACCCGGCGCGCTGATCGCCTTCGCGGGCGCCAGGGTGATCAAGCAAACGGTGCGGGAGGAATTGCCGGAAGGGTTTCAGCGCGCGGAATATCTGTTCGAGCACGGCATCATCGATATGGTGGTGAAACGGTCGGAACTGGCGGCGACGCTGGCGCGGCTGATTGATCTGTTGACTTCCGGCCGGCGGGAAGCGGCGTAAGAAGAAAGCAAGGACTTCTTTTTTGAAAAAAAGAAGCAAAAAACTTTTGGTCCGCTTCGCGCGGGGCTGGCCCGTAACGGGCCAGCCCCGCGCGAAGCGGACAAGAAGTTTTTTTGGTTACTTTTTTTTCAAAAAAAGTAACATCTTCCTTTGACTCGCCTCAACGCGAGCCTGTCTCGCCTCCAATCGCTCTACCCAAAACTCATCGACCTAAGCCTCGGCCGGCTGGAGCGGCTGCTGGCGGCGATGGGCAACCCGCATCTGGCGCTGCCGCCGGTGATCCATGTGGCGGGGACGAACGGCAAAGGCAGCGTATGCGCCTTCACCCGCGCGATGGCGGAGGCGGCGGGGTGGCAAGTGCATGTCTATACCTCGCCGCATCTGGTGCGGTTCAATGAGCGGATCCGCCTGGCGGGCGAGCTGGTGAGCGACGAGGCGCTGGAAGCCGCGCTGGATGAGGTGGAGCGGCGGAACGAAGGCGGCGAGATCACCGTGTTCGAGGCGATTACCGCGGCGGCATTCTGGCTGTTTTCCCGCTCTCCGGCGGATTTATGCGTGCTGGAAGTAGGGCTGGGCGGGCGGTTTGATGCGACCAACGTGATCGCGCCGCCGCGCGTGGCGGCGCTGACCTCGGTTTCCATGGATCACCAGGAGTTTCTGGGCGACGCGCTGGCGGGCATCGCCGCGGAAAAGGCGGGAATTCTCAAGCCGGGCTGCGTGGCCGTGACGGGATATCAGGCGCCGGAGGTGCTGGAGGTTTTTGACGCCATCGCGCGGGAGAAGGCGGTGCGGCTTTTGGCGCGCGGGCGTGACTGGGATGTGGCGGTGGAGGGTGACGGCCTGGTGTTTGAGGGCATGCGGCTGCCGATGCCAGCGCTGGCGGGGGCGCACCAGGTGGATAATGCGGGCATCGCCATGATGGCGCTGAAACATTGCGGGCTGGCCGTGCCGCCGGCGGCGCTGGCGGCCGGGCTGCTGGGCGCGGAATGGCCGGCGCGGCTGCAGCGTCTGCACGGGGCGCTGGCCGGCATGCTGCCGGCGGGGTCTGAATTGTGGTTGGACGGGGCGCATAACCAAGGCGGCGGGGCCGCGCTGGCGGCGCAGCTGGCGGCGTGGGACGGACCGACCGTGCTGGTGGTGGGCATGAAGCAGAGCAAGGACGCCGCGTCGTTTCTGGCGCCGCTGGTGGCGCGGGCGGCGCAGGTTTTCGCGGTGGCGGAGCCCGGGCAGCATGCGGCGCTGCCGGTGGAGGCGGTGATCGCAGCCTCGGGCAGGATGGCGGTGGCGGGCCCGGATGTGGCGGGCGCGCTGCGCCAGGTGCGGGTGGCGGGCCGGGTACTGATTTGCGGAAGTCTCTATCTGGCGGGCGAAGTTTTGAAGATGGACGCGACAGCCGTTTAACCGCCCCTGCAGGCGCCGCCCCCAAAACCACGCCAAAAATCCGGTCCATCCTAATCCGAAATCGGAGCAAATGCGAAGGCTTGAGCGTGTTGGCGTATCATTCCGAATGAAAATTGTGTTTTTTAGTCTATGACGAGATGATTTGCTACTTCCGGCTGCGCGGAATGCTTGCCAAAACATTTAATTGTTGTTAGGAATCTGTAACTTCAGGTAAGGCACTACCTGAGTTCTTTCCACAAAGGTTGTGGAAGGGTCGTCTGGGACTATTTTCGTGGGGGCTAATCAGGGTTTAACATTCATCAGTCCGCGCCGCGTTCAGCCGCTTTGGTTGATCGCGATGTTTCCTTGGACTGCGAAAGCGGCACCATGCCTCCGTACGCGTCAACAAGGTGTCCACCAACGGTGGACGCCATATGGGATTGTTACGGCATGAATTATCATCTGCGTGAAATTCTGGATGGCGGCCCTGAGGACGTGCTGGCGCGAGCCATGCCCGGCATTCAGGACGGCCTGGATATCGCGTTGAACGGATTTCCGGTCTCCGTCGATAATCAATGGGCGGTGCAGATGATCGATGAGGTTCACCTGCTGGAAGGCCTGCTTCCGGATATCGCCGAAGACCCGGTTCCCGGCGAAAAAGATGTCTGGGTGGAGTTTTTGTCGGATGTTTCGATGACGCCACTGGAAGGCCGGCTGCCCGGCACGCATGTGCTTTATGGCAGCGCGATACAGACATTCGCCTCCGGCGTCTCCCCCGTCTATGATATGTTCGCCTTCTTCGCCACCACCGAAGGGTCTTTGACCGAGACGGGATTTACGATCGACCGCGTTCTTGGCGTGCATGGCTCGCCGGTGCAGTGCCGTGTGTCGCATATCGATCAGACCAACGTTCCGGTTTGGCAATACCGCTGTATCGCGGAGATTTCGGACGATGAAGATTTGACCGATTTGTACCGGCGGGACATGGTTATTCACCGGCTTGCGTTCAAATATCTGAAGGAAACGGCAAGGAGAGTGAGGTTGGGAAGAAGAAGTTACTTTTTTGAAAAAAAGTAACCAAAAAACTTTTGCTCCTGCGGGCGTTGGCGGCGGAAGTGCCTGTAATCGCCACCTTCGGTGGCGATTACAGGCACTTCTGCCGCCAGCGCCCGCAGGATTAAAGTCTTTTTGCTTCTTTTTCTTCAGAAAAAGAAGTCCTTACTTGCCTTACTTCGGTTAACATTTCTAACGCCGGCTAGCCGTTTTCTTCTTAGCGGGCGCAGCCTTCACCGGGCTTGGCTTCTTCGCCGGCGGCGAGCTGCCTTGCTCCGCGCTCACGGTCTCCTCAGGTTTTGCCGGCGATCTCGGCGCGCTGCCGCCCAGGCGGCTTTCCTTGGCCAAATGCGACCGGACGGCGGAGTAATTCGGCGCCACCATCGGGTAGTCGCTCGGCAGATTCCATTTTTCCCGGTATTGCTCGGGCGTCATGTTATATTCGCTGGCCAGGTGCCGTTTGAGTGTTTTGAATTTTTCGCCGCTTTCGATGCAGACGAGAAAATCCGGCTGGATGGACCGGGCGGGGTCCACGGCGGGATTATTGGGCGCGCGCAGGCCGGGAAACAGCTTGGTTTCGCCGCGCGGCGTTTCGGTCATCGCCTGGGGCGGCTCCGCCGCTGGCGCTTTTGCAAACGCCGTGGTCAAGGCGGAAGCGGACCCGGAATTGGCAGATGGCGCGCCCGCGCCGGCCCGCAGGGTGCGCAGCGTGTTGAACACGTCGGTGATCAGTTGCGGGAGAGTCTCGGTCGGCACATGATTACGGCCGACATGGGCTGTTACAATATTCGACGTCAGCACCAGGAGATCGGTGTCTTGGCTGGAGGGGGTCATATACTGTCTCCGTTGACGGCTTGAAATCAAATAGCGGCGTCAATTGGAACATATATTCGTCTTTTGCAAGCCAAAGCTGGTTTTTGGTGGCTGTGCCCAGATCAAATCGAACCCGGCGGGGCGGGTGATGGCGCGTCAGGGGCCAAATTTCGCCGGAGTAAAAAAGCAAGGACTTCTTTTTCTGAAGAAAAAGAAGCAAAAAGACTTTATTTTCCGTGGGCGTTGGCGACGACACCGCCAAATCCCGCAGGAATCAAAAGTTTTTTGGTTACTTTTTTTCAAAAAAGTAACTTCTTCCTTCTGCTTTCATCCAAAGCGATAGGGCTCCGCCTAGCCCTTATACCCTTGCTGCAAAAGTGCTGCGATAATCTGATCTTTTATCGAAATGCTTTCCGTCGCGGCGATCATTTTCAATTGGCGGAACATCGTCTCGCTCAGATTGATCTGCACGGGCCGGCAGTTTTTGGTGCGGTGCCCTGGGCCGCCGCCTGGCTGTTCCGCGGCCGGCGGTTTGAGCACGCCTTGCCGCTTCAGGTTGGAAATCACCGCGCCGGTCTCCGCGACCAGCGCGGCTTCCAGCGTCGCGGCGGATTTTTGCGAACGCTTGACCGCACCCGCTTGAGGTTGAAGTTTGCGCGGGCGCCCGCGCTTTTGCATGGCCGGAATTTTAACGGAATTGTTGGCATCTGCGCCGGTTTGCGCGTCCATATCCTGCGCCGCCGGGCGAACACTCCCGCAGCCAGGGTTTTCCACCGGTTCGGGTTTCGCGTGCTGCGGCATGCCGGTTATCGCTGACGTGTCGGCGGAATGTTGCATAAACATCATGCCTCCGCGATCAGGCGGCCGGTTTCTTCCAGTCCGAACGAATGCAGCGACCGCATCGCGGCGTTCAGACCGTGGTTGAGCTGCCGCGCCCGCCGGCTGGCGCTGACGGAGCGGGTCGCGAAACGGCTCAGCGCCTTGCGCAGAGCGTCCGCCAGCCCGGCGATTTCCTGATCATCGGTCCGGCGCCACTCCCGCGCCGCGGCTTCCAGGTTCGGCGCGCCCAGCTCACGCATCGCGTTGACGATGTCGGAGAAGGCGGGCTTGGTGTTGCGCAGTGACAGCTCGATCGCCATGGCGGCTTCGGTGATCTGCGCCGGCCGGCCGGTGAGAAGCAATTCGTCGAGTGCCGCAAGTTTCTTGTGCAGATCATCGACAATCTCGATGCCGGAATGAAGAATCGAGGCGATGGACCGGCTGTCCATCGCCGCCGCCGAGGCGACTGGGGTGTCGGGGGATTTCGTCATGTCAATTCCTTCATCGCGCCGATGATCGATTGGGCAAGTTTGTCAGGAGAGACGTCGTAGGTGTCGCTTTGAATGGCGCCTTTCACTCTTTGAACCATGGCCGGATCAACGCCATCCGCGTCGCGGGCCGCGTGCAGAAGCTGCGTGCTCGTCGAAGCGTCGCTGCTGAGGCTGACGATCTCGGCACTGGCCGCGCCGGCTTGAGATGCCGGCGGCTGGGCGCCGGTGGACAGTTTCGCGGACGCGGCGCCCCCGGCGTGGTCCGCCGCGCCGGGGTCGTAGGCCGTCAGGAACGTATTGATCGTGTTGCTCATTTTCCACCTTGCCACTCTGCCAAGCGCAGCATTTCGTTAGCCAGGGTTTCCACCGCGCGCTCAAAATCGTCCAGCGCCTCGGTGCTGCCCGTCACGTTCGCGCGTAGCAGAACGCCGCTCAAACCGGAATAGATTTTCATCATCGAAGGGCCGAGCGTGGTGCCTTCGCGTGTATCCAGGATGACCGACATGACGTTCAGCAGCCGGTTGGCGCGCTCGATCATGGCGGCTTTCATCATCATGTCGCCGCTGTTGATGGCGTCTTTCGCCTTGCGGGCATAAAACCGCAGCGCCCGCCAGCCATGGCGCAGCCAGTCGATGCTTTCGTCGCCGTCGAACATCGTGGCGCGGTAGCCGGACATCATTTCGATGGTCATGTTTGATGTCTCCTAGCCTGAGCTGGTGCCGGTTGAGGTGAAGATGCTGAGATAGGCCTGCGTCGTCTCCGCGGACGTGGAAGCCGATTCGGCGACGGAATATTCATCGACCAGAATTTTCAACTGCGCGTTGTTTTCCTTGGTGATCTGCGCGATCTGGCTGGTGATGGACGTGATGGCATCGTTATAGCTGGTGGTCTGCGCGTTGATCGAGCCGTTGGTGCCCGTGGAGCCGAGCGCGTTGGTGGTGGCGCCGTCGAGGTTTTTATAAATCTGGTTGACCAGGGCGGCCACGCCGGTGGGGTTGGCCGCATAGGCGGTGGAGAAAGTGCCGCTGTTGAAGGAGACGGCGCCGGTGCTGCTGACCGTAAGCCCGATGGCGTTGGAGGACAGGCCGCTGGCGGCCGCGGCGGTGACGGCGGAGAGCAGCTGCGAGGACATGTCCGACGCGGTATAATTGCCGAGCAGCACGCCGGATTTGGCGGTCGAGGAACTGGTGGAGGCGGACGAAGACGAGGGCGCCACATAGGCGGTCTGTTTGGCGATTTCGGAAATCGCGGCGTTCAGGCTGGAGGCGACCGAATCCACCGCGGCCGCGATGCCGCCCGGCGAGGAACTGACGGAGACCGTGGTGCTGCCGGAGGACACCAGGCTGAGCGTGACGCCGGGGATGGCGGTGGTAACGGTGTTGCCGGTTTCCGTGACCGGCACGCCGTTGATTTTCAGCGAGGCGTTGGTGGCGGCCTGCGCCACGGTCATCGCGCCGCCCGTTGCCGAAGCGGAATAGTCAAACTGCGCCAGCGCGCCGGTGCCGGTGACGGAAAACGCCTGCGCGCTGCCGGTGGCGCTGCCCTGCAGCACCAGCCGGTCGCCGCTGGCGGTGCCGACCACGCTGGCGGTGACCCCGCCGGAGACCTTGTTGATGGCGGCCGCGATGCCGTTCAGCGTCATGTCGGCGGAGCCGACGGACACCGTCTCGCTCTTGCCGTTTTTCAGCGCGATGGTGAGTGATTGCGCGCCGGACCCGGAGCCGATTTGGGCCGAGCCGGAGCCGAGCGTGCCGGAATAGATCTCCTGCATCTTCGCCAGCGTGACGTTGGTCAGGTTGTACTGCCCGACCGCGGCGGTGTTGGTGGCGGTGGCGGTGACCACGCCGGTGGTGGAGGTGCTGGCGGCGCGGTTATTGATGGTTGAAAGATCGCTGATGCCGGCGAGCGCGGTGGAGAGCGAGGAGACGGTGCCCTGGATCGAACTCCACGCGGAAATCGTCGCCTTGTCGGCGGATTCCTGGTTTTGCAGCACGGTGATCGGCGCGTCGAGCCGGGCTTCCACCGTGTCGATCTGACTGGTGATTTCGCTGGACCCGAGAGAGCTTACCGAACTGGTCATATTGAAAATTCAAAAAATGAGGAAAACATTTAGTTAGTCGAGAAGCCGGCCGGCGCCGGGGCGCCGGCCGGTTCTCAAAACCGCCTTACGGCAGCAGGGACAGATAGGATTGTTGCAGCGTCGTGGAACTCTTCAACGCCGCCACACCCGCCTGCGCCTGGATCTGCGCCTGGGTCAACTGGTTGCTGACCTGCGGGATGTTGGCGTCCTGCACCACGCCGAGCGCCGAGGTGACGTTCTCGGAAGTGGTGTTCAGGTTGTTGATGTTCGCCGTCAGCCGCTGCTGCGTGGCACCGAGCTGACCGCCGGCGTTGTTCAGGCCCTGCAGGGCGAACTTGACGACGTTGATCGCCTCGTTCGCGCCGGCGACGGTGCTGACGTTGATCGAGGCCAGCGAGTGCAGCGTGGAGGCGGAGCCGACACC
>Ga0116231_10008850_pt1 | contig 17399 bp, 11 predicted proteins | sample S1TSphgellanicum_2_FD_89695 | JGI IMG/M metagenome (GOLD analysis project Ga0116231, IMG submission 89695) | Host-associated microbial communities from peat moss isolated from Minnesota, USA - S1T2_Fd - Sphagnum magellanicum MG | ecosystem: Host-associated > Plants > Peat moss > Unclassified...
AAGAAGTGCACTACGACCGTGTAGGCTGATGAGCACACGCGACTGATGAGAAACTGATCATCGAATTTGTCAGAGATCACGAGTCGATCGACAACAAGGTCTTGGAGAAAAATACTGTACGAGCTTCACATTCTGCGGTTGGACGACGACCCAAACCGTAATAGCGGGAGCTCTTGCTGATAATGCTCTCGGATGGGTGTCGGAGAAGAAGATCAAAGCCCGTCGTACGCATCTTTGTTGGGCCACTGAACAAAGTTCTTTCCTGAAGAAGCCTTGTACCAAGTAGGTACTGGCAGATTCGAATTCTAAAGTTATTAGGGTTTCAGTGATATTGAATGATGGCTATTGTAGGTAGGCGAACCCCTTGAGCTTCTCATCTTCCTTTTGTGGAGGAAGTGCAGGGTAAAATACCCTCAGGTTAGTTCTCTGTGTTCATCTCATGGAGTTTTGTGTGAGATTGTTCTGGCCATAGCCAAGCAGCTAAATATTCCTGTTGAGGATTAGGGTGCTCAGCGCTTCTCAGCGTCAAAAGAGGGCGAGTGCAAGGAGACAATTGCAACAATATCAAGGAAGCAGTAATCAGGGTACTGATTGACATCAGCAATGCAGCAATGAGAATCACTTGCTGTTGATTCCAATGCCCCAAACACACTTCAAAACAGAGGAGATCCTGAACTGTTTTTAAAGCTTCACAACTTCAGTGACCCAAGTGAATGCATCAGTTAATATTGCATCCTCTTTTACCTAAGAGCTTTCTGAAGCTTTCACCACCAGCCAGCCAGCTTCCATCACACAAGAGCTTCCATCAGAACATTATTAGTTGGTGATTTCAGCTCCGATAAAAAAAACTCCAGATCTATCTGCTCTGAACTCAATCATCTGCAATCCGGATTTTTACATGTCTTGACTTAATCTGGATGCAACAAAAATGAAGATGTACTTTTTGTGCAAGTGCTGCAGTAAAGCCAAGAGGATCTCTCGTTATAAAAAGCACAAAATGAAGATGATTTTTGCTAAGCTTTCCCATATTGATCTGGGGATGAATAACACTGTAATCATGCATATATATGTATATATTTGACATCAGGATGGACATACAAAAGCAGGTGCACAACAAAGGCAGCTCCCATCCTTGACATGAAAGAAAGCTGAAACATATGTCAATTGTTGCAAAATAGAAGTGGAGTAATCAAAATGTTCTTCAGTGTGGCCTGTTGTTACAACCTGTTTGAGAGATTCATTTGAGCCAATTAAGCCATGATGATGATCTTCTGTTCAGATGGCATTCGTCAACTGCTCTCCCGGTTCTTTCTGGATTCTGCTACAGCCTTCATAATACAAAACAACATTCATGTCAAGAACATGCTGTATGCAGAAAGCTGTTGACAATTTCCTCTCAAACACCCAGCTCAATAGGGAAGACATCCATCCAGGTGTTTGCTGGTGACTCTGTTTTGATGGTGGATCCTGATAGACTCACATGGGTGATACCAACCATGCACCTCAGAGAATTTAAACCCACAACCTTTTGCAAGTTAGCAATGAAACACTCCCAATAGATGCACAAGCCAACTGTATTCACAAAGAGAAATGGGGGGAAGGGGGAATGTTGTCAATTTACCGCAGCCATGAGTTTGTCAAAGGCATCCGAACCATTTTCATCAATGAACTGAGCAACAGAGCTGCGTGTCTCTGGGCTTATGGAGGCCAAAATCTTGCGCTGGCTATCAGTCAGCTTTGCATCACCATTCTGGACAGTGCCACTGGAATAGGGTTTTACAAAATGCTCATAAATGATAATTCCTCCCCGGAACTCTGGCAACACCAACCATGATGCCACTAACAGCTTGATTGTGGACCACAACGGAATCCTGGTGAAACCATAATACAGTTATAAAACATTACAGTCCACCACAACAACCAAGGCACCTCAAAAATGAAAATTTCTCGCAAGGGATCCAATCGTGTTTTCTAAGCTCCAAAATCTTTTGTGTAAGTATAAGCCTCAGTAATTCAATAGGTTTTGCCCCAAATGCATTGCACGTCACAATCACACTCTGAGCACAACAACACTATGTAATAATACCTGACAAAACGATGCATATCAAATCAGCTCTGCAATAGTCAGGAAAAAAAGAGAACAACCACTTTCCACTTTGTACAGGTGCCACACTGCTTTTTGCTGTTGGAAAACCAAGTAAAAGCTGAGGCTTAACAAAGGAAATGACTTGACTTACTTACATGGACAGAGACTTCTATAGCGTAGCAAGAAACAAAAGACATAAGACATTTTACCATCGAAAAACAGGGGCAGCAACCAGCTCCAAAAGGGTTACAAATGAATACAGCACCCAGTAAGTCAGCCATAGTTGATCATCTTCCTTGTATGGGCTCTCTATGGCTATGATTGATGCATACCTGCCCAAATCAGAAGAAACCAACGATGATCAAAAAATTACACAAACCAAAAGCAAGTGAAGAAAGTGCAAAACATATGCCTGAGAACAATACTAACACATCAACCAACCACTGAACAAATCAGAAACAATTCATCTTTGCAAAATCTTTTGATTTGCTTGCATGTCAAGCCCTGAAAACTGGCATGAGTACAGCATGGGTAAAGCATGGGGTTTAAGGTCCACTCACAGAGGGTATATTAGCATCACAACTGGCCTGCAAAATACACAAATCAGCAAAACCAAAACCCCAAAAGAGTATCAGCCAAAACCCTCTTTGACTACTACTTCATAAAAATTTCAGATCCAGGACAGGAGGGACTTGCTGCTTCAAACCAGAACATGATTCTAGGTCATTACTATACCATTCAATTTTACACCCCAGAGAACCAAGAGCACCAAAACAGGGATACAAATAAAAAGAAAGCACCAGTCATTCTTTTTTTCTCCATAAGCTTTTTACAAACCCCGGAAAAGATTGAAACGAAAAAAGAGACCAACAGAGAGAGACAGAGAGAGCGAACACACACCCTGCTAATGAGTTGGCGCGAAGAGCTAGGGCCCAAAACCATCCCATTTTCGCTGCAGATCTTCTCGCACTCGTCCCACAGATCTGTCCTCCTGTAAATGCAAGCTGCGTGGCGTTTCTTTTTTTTTTTTCGTTATTCCCCCCCCCTCTCTCTCTCTTTGTGTCTCTGTCGGGTCTCTCTGGGAGCTTTCTCCTTCTGTCGGAATTTACAAAAGACTTGTTACAGAGCAGCACAAAAGTGCGAACAACGACAACAATGAGCACAAAGATCTCCGCAATAACAGTGACCCAAGTCAAGATTCTTGGATCGTTGAAAGCCCATAGAGAAGACGAAGGGACGAGGGCTGTAACAGTCAAAAAGATCTGGATACCAACTGCCGAGATCCGCTCTGGAAAGATGCAAACGAAGAAGACGACCGTGATAGGAAGGCCGAGAGTGGGGACACCCGAACCGCAGAAGCATGCACGCCCACAAGCGCTGGGCTTCTTCCCTTGCGGAATCCGACGGTTGTCAGGGATCGTAAACGAGAACCCAGAGAAGCTCAGGGGACGCTCAGATGAGAGCCACGTGGTGCCAGTGAAACCGCACGAGGAAACTTTACAAACCTTAAATGGTTTTTTTTTTTCACCCAAATTTTCGAGATTTTCTATTTCCGGAAATTTGGAAGTTTCTAGAAAAAAACACCCAAAATATGATTTTCATTGAAAATTTATTTCTATTATTATTACTTATTTTTATTACAGTTTTTTCTAAATTAATTATGGGTATTTATTAGGTATGTTATGGGGTATGGGCATTCTCACAAAAGAATACATTGTTTGTGTAAGTAAATATTTATTTATTTATTTATTAAGAAATATTAAATGATCATGTAGTAAGTTGACTTTTTTTTTTGGGTAGTGAATTTTCTCAACTTTGGTGAAATTTTTTTTTAAAAAAAGAAAAAGAATATTGTTTCATAGATTTCCTCTTTTTTGGGAAAAAAAAATTCACCTAAATTTGAGGTTTTCGGCCATTTTGTGATCATTTAAAAAATTATTTGGATAGTTTCTTCATCTTTGATCACAAATTTCTTCTTTCAATACTCAAATAATAATTGAATTTTGGTAATACCTTGTCACTTAGCTTCAACAAAATCCGTAAACATAAATATATCATATAAAATTGTTGATTTATTTCTATAATCATATGTGGATGCAACAATTAAGGATTATTGAGAGGGTGTTTTGATTTTATTAGGTGAATTCATTCGCTCAAATGATTTTCAGATAATTATAGTTTTAGTCACATTGCATGTGTACCATAGGAGTACAAGGGTAGCTTCACTCAAAATCACAACATGTCTTTCAATTAATTAATTAATTAATTATGTTCCAAAATAGAAATATTCTCAAAAAATCTTTAATTTCCTTCACAATTTTTAGGGTTTTGGTTTTTGAAAATTTTAATATTTCTAAAAGTAATATAATTTGTGTTGAAGCTACCAAGGTCTATGGTATTTTACAAGCTTTTGATTTCACATCTTTAAACAAAGTACTTCACTATGTTAATATAAACAAGGGCCTTGTCATTTACATTAAAAAGTATCTTAAGGCAAAAAAAATAAATTATAAAAATTCAAATATTTCACCGTGCAAAAATATATAATCTTCAAAAAAATCCTCTAAAAGAAACCAAAAACCCTTCAAGATATCATAACTCTATAAGTAATCTCAAGTTTCAACACAAGCCAAAACATCATCTTTCAAAAATCCTCATATACAAATAGACCTATTATTACCTTGGGTTCAAAATCCATTAAGCTACTATACTCTATAATGAATCGAAACACAATATTCTTGCCTTGGTAGGTAAGGCCAACAAAGGACATGTTTGCCTTGTCAAAAACAAATTTAGCATTTTTTAATCAATGACCAAGATAGGACCATAATATAATATAATCATGTGGAAATTTGTTTACTACAATTTTTGGTTGTTAAAGGGTTTATAACTCAAAGAGTGAGTGAGATTTAACATGATGATAGTTCTTAGTATCCTACCATGAAATCCTTTGGATTAAAGATCACAAAATGTAAACCATAGTCAATGACACTTAAGATAGTTAAATAGAAGTTGGTCATTATTGTAAGCATTGTTATCCTTAGAATCCCAACTACCACAAAATTTCACATTGTTTTCAAAGATGGTGGTACTATAAGGGTTGTTTTAAGGACATTTCATGAGACAAACTATTTGTTGAAGGTGGGAGGGGGAAATCTTCTTAAAGTTAGAATTAGAATTTTTCATTATTTTAGGATAGTAAAATTCAATGCATGGATTAAGCATGAATTCATCATGTGTTCAATAATTAGATTTCATATAATAGATTTTACATTTATGATTCAATCAATGATGAAGTTGGCATGTATGCAATTGAGTTGGTTCCAATTTCCAAAGGTGAGGAATTAGCAAGAAAGGAAGGATAATTTTATTTGAAAAAAAACAAGGAAAATGAAACATCCTTGAATTTGAAATTAAGTAATATTTTGAAGCCAATGAAAAGTTCAAAATAAAAATATTCTAGGAATTTTTATGAAAAAAACCAAGGAAATCAATATGTTGTGGCACTTTAATTGATCTATTCAAATATTATTTGGCAACATTTTATGAAATCTTGTAATTATGAATAAAGTTGGCAAATTTGCCCGAGTGGACATTTAGTGTAAAGTTTGGGATCTATGTGTGTCAAACAACCATTTTGAAGGGGTATTAAATAATTGTCCAACCCACTTTACATCACTCTATTATTATCTAATTATATATATATATATATATATATATATTAAAGTCACCATATATTAATTATAGTCCATTATTTCATATTATTGCATACCTTATATTTTAATTAAATTGATTATTTGAATAAAATGTACCATATTTTAAAACTAATTAACTTTTTTTTTTTCCCAACAACCAATATATTGCATCTTATATTTTTACTTGTGTACTTTCTACTTTCTTTCACAAGTGTCCCCCACCCTGCCTCCCCAATAGAATTATTATCATATATTTGACCATTAGGGCTTTTAGAAAACAGGGAAGAGATCTCATGAGGCCTTAACTTACAACTACAATCAATGAGGTCATTGATTTATCTATAATAAAATTTTCAACTTTACATTTTCATATTCAAGCAATCTAATATATCAAAAAAATACAAGGTTCACCATCTTTCATATATGTAAAACCATTAGATTGGTGGAATGCATCAATAGAGTTAAGTTGTGTGCCACACCCTAGGTTTGCCAATTATTAATATTGTTGTTAATCCCTTGATACAAACATGTAATGAAAACTTTCTAAGCCTTGCTTGCACTTCCTAGGTCCTTGGGGCCATGTCCAAGTAGCATAATGATTTATTAAGGAAAACCTAGACTGTTTCAAGCATAAGACAAAAAGGAAAAAAATAATTGATACAAGTTGAAGTTTAATAAAGTTTGGGGTTCATCATGGACTCACCATAACCTAACTTTGAAAGAAACAATACTCTTTTTTAAACATGCTACATAGGTCCCCAATGGGATTTAATTGAAATGGAATTTTTTTTGGTCTTATCTTGGATCAAGGCATTTTATTGTTTAACAATTTTGAAACATCATAATTCTTGGGAAACTCAATCAAATGGCACACACAAGAGCATGTTTTTATAACATGTGTTAAAAGCTTTGCAATGATGTTTGAGATTCTTCAATTCAAATATGATTTATTTTTTCAAGTCTTATATTGAACATTAAAAAAAAATTATAATAGTGAATGGTAGTAAATATTAAATCCTAAAAAAATCTCACAAGTGTAAAATACAAGATTTGTTCAAAATAATTAGTGTAATCAAAAGGATTAATATGCAATTTAGATGAAAACGTTTACTAGTTAGTTGTGACAACTTAAGAAAATCCCCATTTAATTGAATAGTACAAAACATGCAACTACATAAATTGTAGGATGATTTTTGCACATAGCTTTTTTGTACTTACATCAAAACAATTATTAACTTCAAGATGAGGCCCAATTTAAAATATTATAATACCTTTTCATGTTTGGTAGTATTAAATTATACTTTATGAAAATGTCAACTGTTCTACACATGACATGTTTGAAATGTTGAAATCCTAGAAAAGTATTCCTTTTGATGTTAAAATTTGGAAAATTGGGCTAATTTTTTATAGTGCCTAACTTTTTTATCACACCACATGGTTTTTTCTTTTTCAAAATGATTAGGAATTGGGGGATTGTAAATGTGATGAGAGCATGAGGTAGATGTGAATAGAATTGCAAATTAGGCCCTAGGGTTTCAAGTTGGTGTTAGCAATACATTTTTCAAGTATTAGTTCCTATTAATAATGATTTGTTTGATCAATTGTATCATTATTGGGCTCTTGCCTTACTCCATTAGAGTGAATACCATGTAAACACACTAATTAAGACAACAATTCAATGTATATTGGCTTTCGAAAAATGTTCACAAAGTACCCACATGCCATTGTAATGACAAGAAAAATATTCATTACATTCCATAGAACCATAACTTTTTCCTCCTTTCTTCTTCTCATCTTTAATGTTTTTTCTATTTTCCTGTAGAAGTCTGTTGAATGGTCCCTTTTAATAATCCTAGAAACCTTTTTTAAGTCAGTCAAAATATTTTTATACTCGCAAAACGGTTATAACTACTTAAATGTTTAGCAAGTCGATTTCACAAGTCAATTACAATGTTATGTCATATCCACATGTTGCCATATTGACTTGCCTAACTATGTCATTTCAACCCATCTACATACTCTTTTTTGTCATCTCAATTTGTTTACACATCTCCATTCGTCCACCTATCAATTTGCCTTAAATTGAAATTCCTTTTCTTAACAATGGGTTGCAAATCAAGGTGGTTCATTTTTTACAAATACGACATTTCAAAATTCCATATTTTAACACAAAAATTAAAAACCTTAAAAACCAATATTAAATGGGGATTATGTGATGATTAATGAACTAATTTTTAAAAAATGAATAAGAGCTCAACTAAACAATTATTTTACATACATGGTAAGAAAAAAAAAACATCAATCCAAAAAATAATGACTAAGATAATGACTTTTGAAAATAAGATCTAAATCTAATAATTCAAAAATTAATAATTATTTGTTGGTTCACATTTTTGTAATTTTTTTGAAAGCTCATGGTTCTTTTAAACATGTATCAGATATTGAATTGTTGTAAAACATTTGAAGATGAATTGATATTGAAGTGTGCACTCGAATTTTCATGTATATTTTAGAACCATAATTGAAGATTTCACCTCAAAAGACTATTCATTACTATATGTTTGATGTATATTTATTGAATTTCATCATGATGTACATATTATTATTCAAGTTGTCAATGTTAATCCATAAAACAATTGGTCACATCGATGATTTTACCATACACTTGTGACATTTGAATAAAATACATTTTATGAAAAGTCGAACGTGACATAAAAAACGAACCACTTTAACTTGCAACTACCTTCCTAATAGGAGCCATCAATTAGGGATATAGAAGCAAAACTTGATAAGATAATTATAAATGTCAAATTAAAAATACAAAAGTTGAAAATGTAGGTTTTTAAAATGGAAACAACTAAATATGCCCAAAAATTCAAAAAAGGTTTACCCCAAATAAAAGACAACCATGCAATTAATTGCCATTGTTGAGGCAAAGATGAATATAATAAATAACTTTGAGTTGAAATTGACAACATTGAGAAAAGAACTAAATGATGAACAACATGGCCATGCATGCACAACATGAACATCAAGCGAGGGCAAAATGTAAGACTTGGTGGACCATTACATCATTAACCAACTTTAGGCAATCCACCACTACAAAACAAGTATATCTAATAATGGACAATATTTCTTTGTCCTATATTTTGTTGGAACATTATTTTACCCCATTTTTCCAAAAAGAAGCAATATAAAATGTTTTTAAAACTATCATTTTGTTAGAAGTTTGGCCTCCATCCTAGAACTTGCTAAAGAAGTTGGTTATATTTATTGCCAAAATTACATAGAAAGTTGTTTTTATTGTTGAAGTGGATTTTGAAATAAAGTAATTATTATACATTTAAATGACAAACTTGAAAAGGTATTGCATATGTAGTAGTTAAGCTAAATAAGAGCATGAGCATTTGACATGGCACAATATTGATTAGCCATGTAAAATAAGAGAAAGGGCTAGCAAAAAACCTTAGAATCCATGTAGCATGAACATTTTCCCTAATATTTATTGTTGGGCGTATCAAGGCAAAAAATCTACTAGCCCAAAATTGGGATTATAAAATTAATTACATCATATGAATGTAACACCATTTTTCATATTTCAATGGACTTGTTGCTTTTCAAAGTGACAAAATTAAAAGGTTATTAAGTTAACCTAAAATTGTCTTTGAAGATAACTTTGCAAAAGTTTGAAATGTAAAGAATATTATGCCAAATGGATTGGATGAAACAAAATAGAAAGTTAAACAATCCATAAGAGTTACCTAAGTTCATCAAAAGAAGACATTTTATAAAAAGGTGAAGAAAAAAAAAATCCAAATTGGTGCTCTTGATGTGATTGATGGACACATGGTCATCATCATTATAAAACACATTTAAAACCATTTACCATTTGTTGTGCACTACCCTATTTAGGGCCTACATCCATAGTTGTTAACAAAATAAAACATGTCACAATAATCTTGGTAATCTAGCAGACACATCATCATCTTTTAGAAGTTAAAATTCTATTCTCTCTATAATAGAAAATCCACACCTTACATCATTTTAACATCATGTATTGAAATTATAAGACTTTGAACATAAACATTCAACATACAATGAAAGATGTAAGAGACTCAACTTCACAACATATGAGTTTTTTTGTTGTTCACAAGAACATAATACCTCCAACAATCAAATGTTTTGAACCATGTTCACATTAGGATTGTGCTAGAACTTGCCTACAAATATGTTGAACTAGGTGATGTTCACACTAATCCTAACCATTGTAAACCTAAAAAAGGTTTCTTATTATTTGTGTTTCATGATGCAATTCTTGTTTTTTGAAATGGCATGAAAATAGAGATCCAATTTATAATTTTTCCACATAATATAAAATTTCCTTTAGAATGTATTATGAAAAATGTAAACATGGTTGTAAAATCTACAATGATGAGTGAGTAAGCAAAATAATGTAAAGAAAGGTACAATATGATTAGTTAGGATGTGTTGCTTTAAAAAAATGAAATTTCATTTTTAATTTTTAAAATTTGTATTGTAGTTTAGTTTTCAAATAATCCATTTGAATCAATGTTGTTCATTCAACCAAAATGCTTGCATCATTATTATTAGTGTGGCTTATGTTATTGAACACATATTGTAATATTGAATGAAAATTTCAACTTGAGAAAATGGTACACATTTTTTAGCCTAAGTCTAAAATCCATTTTATTAGAAGTTTTTTCTTTTTATTGAATGTTTTATGACAAACATGATTTTAATTTTAATATTTCTTATGCACTTCATGTCTAAAAATTATGAAATCACCTCCTATTCATGGAGGGCATTACACACATACCAAAAAGGTGCCCCGATTATTTCTTTAAACTTCTTAATTTTGATTTTATTGATTGTTTAATGGAAAAATATTCAATATGCAATAACTTGGGGCACTATTAGTCTAAACATTATGAAATCACCTTAGTGCACTCCTATTCATTAAGGCATTCAAATGGTACCAAAAATGTAGTGAAAGCCAATATGTTTTGGAAAATCTTAACAAAACAAAAAAATAAAATAAAATTTGACATTAGAATTTGGGGATGTCATGAGCTGTGTTTCTTTTTTGGCAAAAGAAATCATTTTGACTTCAAGATAAAAAATTTAAACATCCAATTTTTTTTTGAAAAAATGATGTTATTTCATCATATTTCCAACAAAAATAAAAATAAATATTTTTTCACAATAGGTTCCAACAAGTAGGTAAATTATAAAATAATTCCTAAAAGTTTATACTTAATTTCATATATTTGGCTAATTTTTTTTCTTGATGATTTTCAATTGGTTACATCACAAAATTGAATACTATTCACCATCAATTTATTTATTTTTGGTTTTTGTTCTTATTACAAAAAACTATGGTTCACCATTAACTAGCAATTTTTTAAAATAGAAATAGTAACAAACTACCTTTAAATTAGAAATTATGTTTCAATATGGTGTATTTGAGTTTTTATTTTCAATTTTTTTGAAAGATGCTGAATTTTTTGTTTATATGTAATAAAGTCTACAACAAAATATTCTTGAACTTTTGATATACTTGGTGGCGAAGTGTAAAAATTCACTAAAAGAAAATCATTAGTCCAAATCACCATCCAAAAATTATATCCTCCCAAAGATTTAACTATTGTACCACTTTACTTGCCTTGGCATTTAGATATTGAAATCAAAATTGATAAATGGTAATTTATGGAATTCTCAATTTGATATCATGCCAAAATAAAAATATTTAGCAATGGTGACCATTCATGGCATTTAATGTCCATGAAATGAAATCATGAAAAAAATATTACATGATTTCTTATCATGATCACAATTCGTGGTTACAAGCAACATGATTTAACTAATTTATCCAACAATTTAACTAAATGGTTATATGCATTGGAACTATTACTAAACATAAATATGTAATTGGCTTACTAAATTACCTACCTATTAGATATTGAGTGATGGAAACAAAGAAAATGAAAGAAAATGTGGTCTTTGAAAATTAATAAAAAAATAATAATTCAAGCCATGAAGTGCCTTTTGCATATGGTGACTAATAAAAGCCTTGTGTAGTAAATGATGAAACATCAATGGCAATAGGTGTTGAAACTATAATCTATTTGGGGGTCACCAAATGGAAAATGCAACATGTACAAACACACATGTGGTCACATACATTACATTTCAAACTAATGAAGATGTTAATAGTTTTTAAATTATACATTAGAAGTGTGTTTGGTATTTATAATACAATATAAATTGATTTTTGAAAATTTGGCCAATAGGATGAAGTTTTGCAAACATGTACCAAAACAGTTGAAACCATTATTCGATTTAGTGTATTTGAAATTTTGGAAAATAGAAAAGAACTATAGATGGGATTGTTTTTATACAGTATATTGATATACATATTTTGAAATTAATTTAATGATTAAAAAGCATACAATCAAATTTTAAAATAGTTGTAACCATTGTTTTTATTATGTAAAAATATTTATACCTAATTACTTTTGGCAAATTTTAATATTAATTTATATATCTTTTCGGAAATTTTAAAGTATAAACCCTTAACATAATAATATTTAAATAATAGATGCCAAGAATATTCTTTGAAAAAATGATGGTCTAAGGGAGTGGGTCTAGGTCATGATTAAATGTTTGCACCCAACATGTTTTAGCTACAACATATTTATGTTCATTTCCAAAAACATTTGCCAATATATGATTAAATTGAAATATAGTTTTGTGGTCACTACACCAATATGTGTCCAAATTCACTTTATGTTTCATTAGTCACTTAACCATGCTTTTACCCAAGGTTTAAAATATTGGTAAGAAAATCCTTTAGAAAATTATCAAAGTTGGCCATAAAACAATGTTGCAAAATTTAATTACTTTGATTGTTTATCTTTAAACAAAACCTAAAGGACAATTTTTTTGATTTGGGGCAATATATATATATATATTTCATAATCCATTATTTTTAGAATGTTCATAAAATTATGTATTTGCATTGAATCTATTGGTATACATTTTTTTTTCACTATTAGAATTAAAATTATCCAATGATGAGTTATCACAACTATGAGTTTGAAATGTTAAGATTATATGCAAAGTAAACAAAATTTCCCATTGATGGTGAATGGTAACATTCAAATATTTGTATAATGACATTTTGATTAAATCTTATAAAATAAGCATCACCATTTTGGACAACCATTTTTTGACATATAATGTTGGCACTTGGTATAAAGGTAATTTATTTTCATTAATGTTATGTAAACAACTTGTGCGTTTGTATAATGTTGAGCTAGGTTAATATACTTGATTTGAAAATATATAGAAAGTTAATAATTTATTTGAAGCATGTTTAACTATTTTTTAAAAGCATAACCTTTCTTAACAAAAGTTTGGACCTATGAGAACATCCTAGATTTGTTTGTTGTAGATGTCAATGTAAATTAATTTACGCCCATGTTCATTTACTTTAGTTTGATGTTCCACCTTATCTAGTTGAATATGATGTTTGATGGGAATTGGTTGTTTATTTTCTTAAACTACATCCTATATATGGAGATTCAACTTTGTCATTTGTAAAAGGGCAAAACCATGCAAAGAGGAGCCAATTTTTTCATAACTAGTCCTTGGTTTTGATATTCATAAGTTTCATAAACTAAGTTAATGTTGAAAGTATATGTTGTATTTATATGAAGACATTTTTAATATATTAATTAAGCATTTAGATAAGTTTGAAAATAATCTAATTAAATATAGAGTACCTTTCAACACATTTTAAAGCATGTAACTAGTGCTTTTTAACATAATGAAATAGTGTAAAAACATTGTTGAAGCAATGTTGCTTAGCACTCTTTCAGGACTTTTCATCCAATCTTGTGATACCACATCATTTTTTTAAAGGATTAGTCGTGGTGATTCAAGAGGTTATCATTGGCTCCTTTTTGCCCATTTTTACCCAAGATGTTGATGTGATTTTTTAGCATGCATGTATTTTATGTGATTCATAATTTGTGATCTTCTTTTTTAAATATTTGAAAATATGTTAATGAATTTAGATGTTTTTGCAATATATGGTAAATTTGGATAAATATCTAATAAGTCAAAAACATTGTTGTCATAAAGTGTTTAATCAAAGTACTTTCTATTTTTAAAAATGTGAAATTGAGATCAATGATTGAATGTGAATGCTCCTTCTAAGTGTTATAATTTTTTTCAACTTTTGTAATGAGTATTGCAATGGATGGAGACAAAATCGCACCAAAAGGCACATTTGGAGAACTTTCCAATTTTTTAAATGTAGGTATTGAATATGATTTTAATTTTTTTTCTTGGTCACGTTTGTGTTGTAAGAAGCATTGAATAATGAAACAACACAATCCAATGGTGAATTCTAATTATCATTCAAATTTTCATCAATGTAGAATCAAAGTTTTCATTCCAATTAAATGCAAATTTGGATCCAAGATTTGAATTGGAGGTGGTTACACCATTGATTTTGGAATAGATGGAAATTTATCCAAGTTTATTATAACTTTGGGATCATTTGTTTCCAAAGTAGGTGCAAACTTAACCACACCATTAACATATTCAAATGGTTCAAAATGTTGACAATTATAAGATATATCTAAAGGGACAAATCGAAAATCCATTCCACATTGAGACATTATATGTTTTAATATTTTATTCCAAACATAAATATGCCTTTTAAAATATTCTACTATCCAAAAACTTGCAACAAAGTCTCCTTCCAAACCTTTCATTTTAACATTTTGTGCCATTTTTGTCACATATTCATGTTCATTTCGAAATGTACTTTGATGCAAATTTAAAAACAACTTTGATCTAATTTTTGAATATGACATTGTTGGGTTTTCTTAATATTTAGTAGCAAACATTGACTTAAATATACCATATTATTTTGCCTCTCTTGGAGGGATGATAATTGGTCATCCAATAAATAAGATATATAATTGAAAAAAATTGCCCATCTCATATTTATATGTTAAAACTAGATGAAGGACATATGAATGCAATAAATGTTCAAATGATGAATGAATAAGATTTGATGTAAATGTTTCCATTATCACAAATTTAAATTAAATGGATGTATGTACACAAAATCACCTTCATTTTCACACACACATGTTCACATACACATGCAAAACACTTTCATTCACACACATTTAAAACAATTTGAATTGGAAAAATGTTTCCATTCAAAAACTACTTGAATTTAAATGCCAGTTGTGTTTTTAAATTATTTAAGTTGGAAAACTTGTTATGTTGAAAAACTTTTTGTGTTGAAAAACTATTTATATTGAAAAATTATTTACATGTTGAACATTTTTTTATCTTGAAAAACTTATAACTATTTGTGTAGGAAAAAACGTTTAAGTTTAAACACTACCTTGTCTTGAAAAAATGCTTAAGTTGAAAAAGTTCTTGTGTTGGAAAAATGCTTAATTTGAAAAAAGATGCATGTCAAAAAATTGTTTAATTTGAAAAATTGCTTGTCTTAAAAATTTGTTTAGATAAAAAATTACTTGTATTATAAACTAATTGTGTTAAAATATTATTTTCATTTCATAACTTAGTAATTTAAAAATATTTTTTAATAGAAAAAAATTGGTTCATATGTAATATCTTTCATTGAAAAACCAAATTACATACAAAACTACCATTGATATTAATAAAAATTGATAAAACAAATATTTTCCTTTACTTTAAAAAAGAGTGTGGAATACTAAAACTATAGAATATGGGCTATTTGAACTAAATTTGTAATGTAAAATGTTTGTGGACATATACAAACTATCTATATTGATGACAAGACACTATCAACACTAACATCAAACACTCAAATGTTTTTTGATTTGAACTCAATTTCAATTTATCAAAGTCAATTTTGTGTTTCACACTATGATGCACATCATCCTTAGCAAAAATTGCCAAAATAGTAAAAAATGAATCTTCACCATTTAAATTAGATTTTCCTTATAGGGTGAATTGTTGGATGTTTTTTTGAAAGCCAATAAGGGTAGATGTGCACAACAATTGGAATTTACCATGAATGTATATTGCATTTGCTTTGGATGAATCAAATCGAGGAATGCAGAATTTGGCATTTGCACAATTACTTTCAACCATTTGCCTTCAATGGTTAACAACAAAAATTCATCAGTTGTTACAATAAAAACATGAAGAAAATTTGATTTTTGAACCTTTCATTTCAAGCAATAAACATTACAAATTTATGTGGAAGATCATTGGAACCATTTTAGTTCAAAGCGAGGATTTGAGAACATAACGTTGTGGATTAGAATGTTATGATGATAGTCATGTCATCTTTATTAAAACCACTTTTGAATTTTGATTTTATGCCAAAATTTTCCCCCTTCACATATATGTTCTTTGCAAAAAATGCTCATGCATTTTTATATGCGGTGATTTGATTTTCAACATGATTGTGGTCAAAGTTGCCTTATTTAACAACTCACAATGTAAGTAAGCATAACCTAGATCTTTTATACTTTTTTTGGCAATGTGGTCAAAAGTGTTATATGCATTGAACACATTTGTTTCAAATGCAACATCTCAAAATTCACAATTTAAATCATCCATTGCAACTACCATTCGACATTCCTTGACTGTAATAATAAACTTTGTGAAGAATAAATTAATGAAGTAGAATTTACCACAATCAATGTGGTAGCAAGCAAATCAAATAACAATGTAAATGCACACCAAAAAATGCAACAAATGGTGAAATCAACAAGAGGTATAAACAAAACAAAGAATAATGAAAGTGAAAGCTTCATAATATGCATTATAGTGTAATTAAATTAAAAAAAAACCTTATTCATGATTTGATAGCTAATTAATGGCATGGATTCTAATAATTGAGTTCATAGTTCATAGCAAAATTTTGAACTTGAAACCCAAGAGGTCAAAGTTTTTTCCTATTGAGGTCAAAACAAGGGGGTGTTCAATATTTTCTACACCTTAGTATACTAAATAGGTACTCATGCTCTTAAAAAAGGGTATTGGCCTAGATTAAAAATGGTGCATAAAGAGTTTTTGAAATAAAAATATCATGCAATTAATATGAAAGTTCAATTCATGCATTGTGGTGGTTTGAACCTTTTTTGGGGGGTTTGGGGGCAAGAGGGGGATAAATAATGGCATGGGTTTGGACAATGCACCTCATGTTTCACAACAAAAATGTTAAACCCTAAACCCTTTCTAAATGTTTTCATTGATTTTATTACTATATTTAAACTTTACTAAGCCTTTTTAAGTTCGTTGTACTGAACTTTCATAATGTAATTAATAATTGTTTTGGGGTTGGTATAAAACAATTTCCCATTAATTTTCACCTTATTTTTTTCAAAAGTAAAAATTTATTTTTCATTTTTCACTTTTCATTATTTGTTCATGTTTCTTTCTAAAAAATCTTGATTTTTTAATATTTTGAAAAAATGAATATGATTATACTCCCCCCCCCCCCAAAGAAAATAACTGGAAAAAAAAAGAAGGGTGATGTTTAATTAAGGTTCGCTTATAAACAAAAACAA
>Ga0116231_10008853_pt1 | contig 17396 bp, 11 predicted proteins | sample S1TSphgellanicum_2_FD_89695 | JGI IMG/M metagenome (GOLD analysis project Ga0116231, IMG submission 89695) | Host-associated microbial communities from peat moss isolated from Minnesota, USA - S1T2_Fd - Sphagnum magellanicum MG | ecosystem: Host-associated > Plants > Peat moss > Unclassified...
AAAAAATATATATATATATATATATATATATATATATATATATATATATATATATTCTAGATAGATAGATAGAGAGTCACAATATAAAGTTTGTCTCATGCTTGTCAATGGGTATTTTGTTATAGCTTATTGCACTTTTTATTTAACAAAAGTAAACAAATCAATTACACAAGAAATGCAATCCATGTTAAGCAAATGTAAGCATGAACGATATGAAACATCCGAATGAATCAAAAAATTAAGAAATACATTTTTAAATGCACAATAAATGTCTATTCAACAAGCAGTGCACATATCATTATCAAATGAAAATAATATATTTTAATTCAATTTGGAAACTATATTAAAAGACATGTTTAAATATTATCTAACTATTTTAATTGGAGATTTCCATATAGACATGTTAAAAAAAAGACCTCAATCAACAACATTTCAAAACCTTATGTACAAATACAAATTGAAACTCACTTTTACTGAAGTCATGACCATTGATAATACACAAATAAACCATATTTGGACTAATGCACCAACACAACATATATGTAACACAACATAGGGAGCAACACAAGCATATTGGACATACCATTAACCTATATATGTCACATTTATATTACCATATTATGTTCCCCAATTTAATTTACTATAAATATATTACATATCAAACATATAACATCTATGTTTGTCAAACAAAATCCAACAATTGCCATTTAAATTGGAATTGAATTGTTACAAATTTATAATTTCAAAATGATAATTGAGTATTAAAATTTTGAACCAAAAGAATTGTTAATACGATATAATAGAACAATTCAAAAAAACAAACACAAATAACAACAACAAATTCATTTTAAAATTACATACCGAGTTAATTATTCACATATTTATTTCAAAAAAATGAATAAAATAAACAAACATCACAAATATACAGACATGCATATTTGCCTATCTACATATAAATCTACTTATATAATTATACTATTAAATAAGCAGGGCATGTGTGTCATGATGCCTTATTACATTCACTCCATGTTTGCCCTTGTTCAACTTAAATCCAACTTGGAACCCTTCAATTGTACCTTTCATCCTAATAGCAACCCTTTGTTGCATGCCCATCTCAAGATAGGGTGACTTTAACACCCAACTTAAAGTCCCATCATGATTATTGAAGTTCAAATACATGATACAAACCATTATGTTACTTAATCTCGGGCAACAACCAATTTCATACCTTCTAATATTGAAAAGATCATGAATCTTAAACCAATGCACCACATGTCATTTGTTCTATATATATATATATAACCTTAGCAACTTCATCACATGTTTGTTAAATAATTAATTTAATTTTAAATTCTCATTTTGACAAATAAAATATTCTTGAAGATTCAATATTTTCCTTCACAATTTATTTTTTGGAATTTTTTTTAAAAATTCAACGTTTCTAAAAATAATATAATTAAATGTCAAAGTTGCAAAGGTATTAGGGTATATTAAATGCATCAGATTGTATGGCCCTTTAAATTTTGTTTCTCAATGACAAAAAAACCATACATGACCCTTTAAAAATATTTTTCCAATATTTGAAATTCATTTTAGTGGTTCCATGTTTGAAAATGGAAATACATCTTGGGAACAATTTTTTTTTTGTGGCAATTTTTCACAGTTTGGCAACAAAAATAAATTTAGTGTGAATTGAACAAAGGGTTTATTTGCAAAAAAAATTAAAGAATCATCATATTTTGAGGGGAAAAAACTAAAAGTCACCATATTTAGATAATGATTTCATGTAGGTCACCAAAACTAGGCAATATTTATTTTTAATTGATTATCTTGTATACCTCTAGCCAAATTTGGTTCATTCCTTTTTGGGATAATTGTTAGTCCACATGTGTGACAAAATTGAAAAAAACAAAAACAAAAACCTTCGATTAAGAGTTTACCTCTTTTTGAATCCCACACATTCCCCATTTGTGTAAGGGTTTGTTTCACGTGTTTTTTGCTTTCAAAATCATTAATTTTGATGATTTCTTTCATGAAAGTCATTCATGGATAACATGGATGCATAATATACATGATATAAGATCAAAATGTAATAAATATTTTTTTTATCTAACACATAATTGTAAATTGGGTATGAAAAATGCATAGTTGACCAACACATATATGAACACCTTGTGTTAAATAAAGTTTTTGGAAAGGATAACAACCTTGGTGCCCACGGCTCATATTGTTGGGTTTGCACCCTTTGTTTTTTAACTTTTTCCTTTTATTCAAATTTTTTTTTGATATCCCAAATATCCCAACTTTTTTTAACAATGTGCACTTTTGTTTCTTTGAATTGAAATTGATTATTTGCAATCTTTATTAAAAAATCATTTGCAAATGTATTTTAACTTTTTTTTCTTTTTTTAAATAAATAATTCATCAATTTGATCATGTTTGATACTTGAATGAAATCTCCCCACCTTCAATCCAAATATCAATTAATAAATTGTAGGTTCTATCAATTCAAATCAACTTATAGTTTATGCATTTACACTATAAAAAGAACATGTTTATTTGTCTATCCATGCAAGGACTTTGTACTTAGCCAAATACATGTTGTATCCCTTCATAAAGCTCCTTGCAAACTACCATCTTTCCATTTCAAACTTTTTCACATGCTTCCCAACCTCCTATTTCTTTGAAATGGATGAATAGTTAGATGTTTTTGCTTTTCAATGGGTGAACCATTTTTTTCTTTTTCTTTTCTCCAACCTCCTTTTCCTTTCTAATGGGTGAACAATTTTCAATTTTTTTCTTCCAACATCCTTTGGAAAGGACAATTGTTTTTTGGTTTTATAACCTCTCTTTCATTTTGAATTTTTTTCCCTTCCAACTACATTTTCTAATGGAACATGTGATTTTATTTTTGTTTTTTTCTCAACCTCCCAAGTCCTTTTGAAAGGGTGAAATTTTATTTACATTTCCAACCTTCCTCTCCTTTAGAATGGGTGGATGATTTTTTCTCATCACATTTTTCTAGGTTTATTTTCCCCCTTTAGAGCATGCCCAATGGCAATGCCCATTTGAAACTATATCATTATTTAACACATCTAACATGCAATGATTATTTCTTTTGTTATCACCACCCATAAACCTAGAAAAGTGAAATATACAAAATGATTGACTATTTAAGTAAGGCTCATCACTCAAGCTAATCATCATAGTTGGCCAATGAAAACTAATCATTTCATGTTATTGGTGCTTTTGCAAAGCATTATCAATGTTCACGCCTTATTGTGCAACATTTACCTTCACAAATAAAATAAAGAGATCTATGCCTAAAGCTTTTACCAACCTAAAGGAGTTTCATAGTGCTTAATTACATAATTTTTTACAAAAGTATAATTTATGCCATTTTATTGTCGTAATTGAGCATGTTTTTCAACTCCTTTTTCAAAATGGGTGAATCTACCCCCTGCCTTAAACACATTCTTAAAAATTCATGAAGATTTAGATACGACATGATCACATCTAATTTTGATGTCTTTCAATTTTGAAATGTTTCTTCATTGTGGCACACTTGTCAGAATCATTAACATCCTTATTATTATCATTATAATTATAGGTTCATTTAATCATGCATCATAATCTTGGATTTTTATGTTTAGTTGAAATTTAATCCCTCACTTATTTCATGCCTACATTATTGATGATGATTGTGTTCATTCCTACTTTAATATATTTATAAGAGAACTTATGTTCACTTCCTGACATATTGGGGTCATTTTATCACATTATTCCTTTCCAATTCTTATTGACAACAACCCACCATTTTCTTAAGTAATATATTCTATTTTCTACGAGTTTGTTTTGCAATGTTAATCCCATATCAATTAGGTTTGTAGGGTTTTATTCGTATTATGTTACTTGAAATATTTCTTGCATGCCTTTCCAATTGTAAAAGTCATGGAAACTATTTCAATATCTTTTCTTCATCCAAGCCTAATCCTAAAATGAACTCCTCATGAAGAGGCAATGACAAAAACTTTTAAGTGTATGGTAATGTCACGGCATCAAGGCATTAGATCATTACACCTTATGAAAAGAGGATGGAACCCAAGGTTTTGGGGTGTAACTCCTTGTTATTAAGGCATTATCCAACATAATGAACAAGGTACACCAATATGATGGACTCGAATCCCACTCATACAACACTTGTACAACAATAAATTATGCAATGTACAACAATATGAACAAAGGGAAATGAATTTCCCACCATATGAATAGAAAGGTCCCCACCTTACAAGGGGGCATTCTACAAAATGCAATGCCCACCTTCAAGTTCATTACAAACAAGTTTTCATTGCCTTGTTTCCCAAGGTGATTTGCTTACAATTTATGGTTACATATTTACATAATTCATATAAGTTGTTAGCTTGTGCTCATGAATGTAATTTGAATGAAATCATTTGATATGATTTGCAAATGTTAACAAATTTATATTGCAAATTTGAAAATAGTAAATGAAATATTAATGTCATGGTTAAATTAGTGTTACTTGAAAATAGTTGTGTGTATGATTGTGGTAGTTAGTTAAACATTTTTGCCACTCGACTATTGTTGACATTCAATTTTGATCACAATGTCTTGTGTAGCTTTAATACTTGTAAATGGTTTATTCCCTTTACATGGGCAAGAATGTTTTGTAAAGTTATATCACATTTATGGTTCTTTTCTTTTCTTTCTTTCAATTTTGTGAAGTAGGTGGATTGGCAATCATCCACAAGAGGACTTAGCCAAATTTGATTATGAGTAAAAGAAGAAAGTTGAAAAGTTTTGGAACCCTACTACATTTTGGTGACATGCTAGAACCTAGATCTAAATCTAGTGATTTTATTAAAAAATTCAAAGTATGGCACCTTTGGGTTGTTTTTTTCAAAAAATCATTTGTTTGAACCTTTTTTTAATTGCCAAATTATGAAAATTTTCCATGTCGAAAAGAAAACTATCATTACATCATCTTGTGTTAATATTGTGTTCATGTAAAAACAAGTCATGCCATGATCAAGTTTATCATCAACTTAGTTGTTTAAGTTCACTCTTTAATTTATTATTACTCTTAATCAAGTTAGTGAATTCTTTCATCTATTCCAAAAAAATTTTAAAAATTTCATTGTTTGATTCATATATGTTCATAATCTACATTTTTTTGTTGGGCGAATTTTCACAACTTGGAATATAAAATATTAATAAAAAATACAACACAATTTTTTAGTTATTTGAAGTGATTTTTTTGCCATTTAAAAAATTAAGTTAATTAAATTAACCACATATAGACCTGGGCACATCTTAGGTCACCACTTGTAACAATACTTTTGTAAAAATGTTATAGCCCACCTAGGATAGTAACTAGTTGCCATTTAATCCAATGTACCTACTCGGAAAATTTGAAAAAATAAACACGTTGTTCCTAATGGCGAATTTGTATTTATTCATTTCTAATATCTCTTTTTTTATAATTTACATGTAACTAATGTAGCCTATGTTATTGGCCCATGTGTGAATTGGTTACCCAATTAAATTTTCTTTCCAAAACGATTTTTTTCATAATTTATGTGAAATTTTCATGACAAAAATAATTCAAATTTCAATATTTCCCACATTCTTGGTCTAAATTTTTCAAAATTTCCTTTATAAAATCCTACGAACACTAAGGTTTTCCAATAAAACCAAAAATAGATCCAAATTCCCTTATAATTTTCACTTTTGATTTAAATAAATTTTGAATGAAAAAATTCCTCAATATTAAATAATTTCTCCACCGTAGATCAAAACATCACAAAACCAACTTGATGCACCCCTACTCATCAAGGGCTTTAGCAATACCAAGATCAAGGCAAGAGGCATTTGGGAAATTTCAATGCAACAAACAAAACATAGAATATAAACAAACAACGTTCCTTCATAAATGGATGTGCACACAATTTGAACATACTTTTGCCAACAATTGAATGAATTTAAAGACATTTCCCTAAAAAAACTTGTTGACTTCATCGCCACCATAGTGTGATATAATTTTGTAAACATATTTTTCAAATTGTCAAGTTGTGTATACAAAGGATTAGCTTGAAATGGGCCAACAAGAACTTGTGAAAAGATTTGGGAACATATTCAAGTTTTGAACTTGGTTAATATTAAAAAAGGGAATTAGTGTCCACTCATCTAGGTATTAAATAAAAATGATTATTTTATCATAAGGTTAGTTTTGTCATTAAATAATACTTAAAATAGTGAAATGATTTTTTGTGACAATATGAAAGTGATGTGTTGAAAACCATCAAAATTATGGCAAGCCACAATCTGAATAATTTAATTATTCAAGGCTCATATAATAATATCATAGTAGATCATGAAAAAAAAATTAAAAATTGAACTTGTTTATTTATTTTGTCAATGTGGAAGCTAACCCTAGGCTATGATATTTACATATCTATCTATCTAAAGATTTTGCAAGTCTATTTACATACCTAGTTATCCCTTTACAAACATATTTACAAACATGTAATTTTCTCCCAATAAACCTATTTAAATTCTTGCCAACCTCTTCCTTTGGATTGGACCTAAAATTTTAGTTATTTCTCCTCCAATCTTTTTTTCTTTTACAATGAATGAACAATGAATGTTGGGCAACTGAATTTATCATGCCTCTATATCATTTTACTTTTTTGAATTGTCACTTGCCTTTTTGTATCACGAGGTTTCATATCACTATGAAATGTTTTAAAAAATTCATATGACTCGTTTTTTAAATGAATTTTTTAATATAAAGATACAAATAATTAGCTTCAATTTCTTTAAATCTTGTTAAAATGAGATTCTTAAAAATTGATTTGAAAGATTATAAAAAAATTGATTAAAATAAAACACTTCACTTTAAATATAAATTTTAATTTTAATATAAAATTATTTTCTGAGATATAAATGTTCTTAATTTATTGATGTTATTGTAAGAACTTCAATAAGGCTTTGATGAAGATTTAATAATAAAAATCATAATGAAAATAAATTTTAATTGATTAATTTGTTTGTATTGTTATTTTTTTTATGTTATAAAAAAAAATTATTGCCGTAAAATAGTAGAGATGCATTTATGATTTTAGGTTTTACCAAGCACGTATGGGGCAAACACAATTAGTTTGTATGGGGGATTGGGATGGGAGGTCTATCTATAGTAATCATTGATGTATTTATATTGTATATCACACAATGTATGCAATCCATCTTATCAAAATGTTCAACATATGGTCGTTAACATGACAACCAATTAAAGCTTGCTCAAATTCTAGGAGCACATGCATGTAATCACTTGTAGAAAGGCATTGTTTCAATTGGTGAAAAACAAAAGCATATTACTAGTGGTCCATGTTTGATGACTTGGAGAAAAGGGTTTTGATTTTCCATTCTATTTATAACAAAAAGGGGGTAGTCATGATGATGACGTGTCATAACTTTCCCTAGTGGATTCCTACACATAATCATTTCATTGTATGTATGGGGTCAAATTTTTGCACATTATTTCGAATCTTGCAAAATGTCTCAATTTATCAATTCAAAGGTGGGGAAAGAAGAATATTCTTTTTACTCTTGGTGTACTTTATGTACCAAATTTAATTAAATATAATTCATTTTCAAACTCATATATTATACAATTCAATGTAATGCAAAAGTGGTGCCCATTTCAACCAAATGGATATTACACTAACACAATTAAAATGTTAGTGTGATTGAGAGCTTTCACATTCCATATACATATATATACCTATGGTTTGGATGGTAGCATGAATGGATTGTGATCATAAATGAGTGCCAAGGTTCCATTTTTGTTTCTTCTCCCCACCCAACACTTATTTCCCAAGAACATGCAAAAAATGCAATTTGTGAAGGAAAATATGATATATAAGTTTTCACATAATGCCCACACATAGTAGTTTTAGATGTTTCCAACAATTAACATCAAGCCAATTGTGAGTGGCTTTGTCTTCCTATAAATTACAAATCCACCATTGAACAACATGTACTAGATGTTGCCCATAGTAGGTAGCTTAGTTATACATGGAGTTAAATCACAATAAACCTTTTACAAGAGCATATGGGTAGTGGCAAACACTAGACAAGTGTGATGAGTTCAACATGGCATTTGGTTCATATGTTCTTGAAATAAAAGGTGCCAACATGAAATCTTTTGTATGATGATGAGTTTGCACACCCAAATTAATCACATGTATATATTTAAAGTGACAATTTTATGAGACTCTTCAATTTCAAGAATTAGGTTTCAAGGTATTTTGGTAATTTAATTACCCATTTCCATGTAATCCCTTCTAAGACTTGCAAAATTCAATGTATGTAAACGAATAATGCATTTTACAATTATTTAGTCCATGTTAAATCCAAGTAAGTGAATTTCAAACCACATAAAAATCTCTTTCCATTTATATCATATAGACAAGTTGATCAAATTTTTCATAAATGCTAAACATTTTACCAACAAAGGAGGTAAATATTGTGCCAAAAGTTTGCAAAGTTTTCATATTGGGGAACTATTGCTAATACCCTTTATTTGAATGTAGGATGTGCATGTATTTTGATTTATGATTCACAATGGTCTATCATTTTACCTTTGCTAGTCAATCATCTAAAATGTTATGAAGGTTAAAGATAGTTCGTTAAGACACTTTCCATTGTGTTAATTGTCATAGTGTTTGTACAAAATAATCACGTGTGTGAGAATCAAAGGAGGGTACTACCATTAGATCCTCAACATGCACTTCCCCTTTGAGAGTTAAGACTATTAAAAATTCATATACTTGTTGTAATGACGTTTATATGAACTAAGTTGCAAATCTATTGTTTGAATTTTGCAATATTAAAATTTTACCAATTCGAAAGTAAAGTGCCACAATGGTTTGAAAGGTGTGATTACATTCATATTGGTGATATATGCATAATGAAACTTGCTTTCAAATGTGCTTGTAAATTTACCATAAGGAATTAAATCCAATGAATATAAAGTTCAATTTTTTCATGGATCCTTAGTATTGTTTTTATTTCCAATCTTTTTTTTTGTTTTCTTTTTTACTTTCATCTATGGTGCAATTTATTTGAAATTTGTCACCCAAATCTACTCTCTTGTACTAGACTCTTTTCATATGAACATCATCATTAACCTCTTGTGTGCAACAATTAAAAAGAATATATTCAATCTTTTATCTAAAATACTTACTTTAAATCTTACTATCAAGATTGAAATACATGTGTTCAAAAATCCAAACTCCACATATAACTTTGAATTAAATCCTTTATGATAAAAATGATAATTTTTTTTAAAAAACATTGTTACACATGTGGATCAGTAATTGGAAGGCATTAGCCAAATTTGACCACATTCAATTCTTTTGAAAACTCTCAATGGAAATTGGTGAATATTCTTTCAAAATTTGTTGCACACATGTGCATGAATGTCCAAGTATGATAGTCAATTTTTGATCAGTGCTCACCTCTGCAAACATTAAAACTATGTTCCCATTCAATTCAAAATTAAGTAGTGTTAAATCTAATTATGCCAAAATTGAGGTATTATAGAATTTAAACAAAGTATTGTTTCAATATATTTAATTTTGTTTTGTTCAATGCCATGTGTGGAGTTGAAGAAGTTTTTTAAACATGTGACAACTTGAATGCAAACAATTGTTACACAACAACACATTCAACTCAAATTGGATGTGTGAATGCATACCTTGCATGTTTATTGATCAATTAAGAAATGTAATCCATAATTGTCATGGTATTCAATAAAGACATGTATGGTAGTAAGTGATCAAATGACATGTAATGACCATTGATTACCACTCAATCTTTCATATGGATACACACATGAGCAACATCATGCAAGCAATAGAAATCTTTCAATACCAAATTTGGGTGTTGTTTTAATGAGTGATTATTCATGTGATTGGTAGTTGTCTATACAAGGAGACATTTGCCCCTTAATTAATGGCCATCAATCATTTTGTTTACAAAAAAATTGGGTGTTGAAATGATTTAAAGTTTATGAATTCCTTTTGGGTTATATTAAGGTTTCATGGTTTTAAAATCCTCCTTAAAGGTACATCATTTTGTGAAAAATTTAAGCTCAAACTTGTGAAACATTTGAGCCTTGGATAAGTTTTTTTTGCAATTTTATTATGGTTATCATTGGTATGGGTTTGATTACCAAAGTTTGAATTTGTTGATGGCTTTTGAAACAACCAAAAAACATGGCCAAAGTAACCCATTTACCACGAAAAAAAAAAAAAAAAACAAAACAAATTAATTGTAGTCCAAAACATGTAGATTATTCCATGAATGGATAATATTTTCCATTCATGCTAATATGACTTGAAAGCTTCATCATTAACAATTTGAAAGTCAAGATTAATTTATTTTTTTAAAAAACATGTACGATGGGCCAAATTTTATTTGCAATTAATTTCAAGTAGTTTGTTCTACTTTGCAAAAGTTTTAGTAATAGTAGTTATGTAACAAGTTATTCTAAATGGAATGTGAATTTTTTATTTTTTTAAAGTGGTGGATGTTAAATTATCTTTGACACACATTCATAAACAACACTCATTATTTCTCTAGCATTTTTGGTGACTATAATGTTTTGTACTCCAAAGTTTTGAGGTTCATGTATTCTTGCATATTGCCCATTTTAGTGAACTTGCCATTGCACGAATTCAATACATAATTTCAAATTTGCTTAACATTCATAATTCTTAAAAACAATTAATGTGTATTTGGCAACATTGCCAAAATGTAGACCAAGTTGAACAGTAACACACAGGTATTTTTCTAACATGTGTTTGGAATGAAATTATAGATATAAAAATTGGGGGAATAAAATGAAAAGTGTTTCACAATTAAATTATACTTAGTGTTCCACCTATCAATAAATATTATATATGTCATTATTTGGTTTCCTAATGCAATGAATCTAACAATCATAATCAAATGGGAGGAATTCATTTTCTAATTTCATTTGATACACAAACTCTCGTGGGGCTTGTAGCTCAGCAAAAGCAAGTCCTTTGGCCTGCCTGAAAGACAACTGCAAAGCTTGCTTTATTTGTTTTTGGTATTTTCGTTCCTCCAAACAATAAAATACGAGATAAAAGAAACTTTTGTTATCAATAGCTTTTTAGCTATATCAATAAACAACAAGATTGAACACAACTTCTTGTATTTTCAAGTTCATACATATTTGTGAACAATTATTTCATACACTATTAAATAAGTACAATGATTTTTCAATGTAGAGTATACATGAACAATGTTCAAACATGTAGGATGAGACTTATGAACAATTTTTATTCTAGTTTATTTGAATGGAACTTGTAAGCATGTGCAACAACTTCCAAGTGAAAACCAACTATACTTTAAACTAAGAACTTTGATTTGCAGAAGAATTGAACCCTAATTTTTATTACTTGAAAGTTTATATTGTGTTATTTTTCTTAAGTTTCATCTATAATACTTGGGCTTTGCGTTGCTATGCACTACCAGTGATGATCAACTATTTTGTCTCTTTTCTTATGTCCCCTTATGGTTTCCAATAGTTCACCATTATTTATGTCAATGTCAAATTTAATTTGAATTCATGTAAATAGCATGGACATCAAAAGGCACATGTTAATTCGCCTTTCATATCGATGTTGGTGGGTAGGGAAAAAGAGTGAGGTAGTTATAAAGATAGGAGGTAGGAAAGGAAATAGTTATTAGGAAAAACATGAGGTAATTTTGCTTGAAAATGAGGTAGGTATGAATTGTCTTTATAGTTGTCTAGGGACAACCATACAAAGCATTATGCAAAATCAATTGTTTAGTGAAGACCATACGAAAGATTATATAAAATATTATATATATTAATTCCTTGAAAATTTTCATCACTAGAATAAGTGGCATGGTTAACAATGCATTGTCCATGCTTTTATATACTTGTAAAGGTCGAAATGATTCATTTAGATGAGTCACACCACCTTTTGGCTATTTTTTGTAACTGACATCTATATTGATTGTTCGGTAATTAAAGTCATTCCAAAGTGCAATAATAATAACATATAGTTTCAACTATTTTGATTAATCTTGTCAAATGCAATAGTTTGATTGCAATAAACCACACTTTTGAACAGAAATTGTAATTGGTATCCATCAAAATTGTTACATACTTGCAAAATCTGATTTTTTATAATTAAAAAATCAATGAGAAGCACTTTGAAAAGAAATATTAAGACAATTTGTTATCCTAAATCCATAATTCAAAGAAAATCATTGAGTATATGGAAAGCATTTAATAATGCTGATTTTATTTTTTGCATAATAAAAAAACTCAAAATATTAAATAAACTTGAATGTTGAATTGAATCTTGGATCATGACACTTGACCATTTTAATTGTAGCTTTACAAATGTGTGTTATTCATGGAAAAGAATGTCCAATTATGCTAAACAATGTTTTTGGATATTGTCTACTTTTATTTGATTCATTCTTATATATATATATATATATATATATATATATAATAAAAATTATTGTGATTTTAACCACATTTGTAATATATATCTACACATATTAACTAAAGTAACATGTGAACTACCTTGCATGTTGGGAAAGGAGCTTGAAATGTCCAAAAACAATAACCTAGATTCCAAATCATAACATCTTTTTTGTAAAGTGATTTGGTGTGAATAACTATTTTCACATTTATTAGAAAAGCCTTCTATTTATCACCACCCATAAAAAGGTTACAAATGTTTTTGTTTATGTTGTTCAAATGTTAATCCTTAAGGGCACTTTACATCAATGGTTAGATTAAGATGCTTTAGCAACAAGCTTTAAACAATTAGATTTTGATCGTTATAATAATGGGAAAGGCATGACAATGTTTTGCATGAAGGCCCCATTAGAAAAGTTCAAAATGAAATGGTAATCATTTTTTGTTGATTTGACATGCATTTTTGGCCATCCCCAAAGGGCCATTCAGAGTAACACAATGGATCGCCTCTTTGAAGTTGTCCAAAGACACTTGAACTTTTCAAAGTCAATTAAAATGATTAACAATTATACATAATTATCTGTGTCATAGCTTAAGCATATTTCAAATGTAAGAATGGCGGAGTATCTTATTTGGTAAGTTTTTTATAACATGGATTCTCACAACTTTCATTTCTTTTTGCATAAATTAAAAAGAGTTGCATCATGTCACAATTTGCATAGACATCAAATAAGGAACACAATGAATTTTGGACTTGCATTTGAACAATTGAACTTCATTTAGTTATATTGATGGGCTTAACATCCATGTAACTTTAATGTGTTTTGTGATTTTGGACAATAAAAATAACTTTTCATGAAGGCATTGGTTTCCACAAACAAACGTACCTAATTATTTAAAGATCATCACCCAATGATCAAAAGGTTGAAATTTGGTGTCAATTTAAAGCCCATATACATATATGAAAGGAATGCAAGTTGAAAATATCTACCAAAAAATGTGATGTAAACATTCTTCAACCAAAACAAATTTGAAGACAATATTTTCCTTATATACTCCAAAACTTGTGGTAACTATTGTGCTATATTCTTATCATTTCAAGTGGAAGGAAAACTTGGATTAGACAAAATGGGTTGAACTCTTTTTGTGACTTGAAAAAACAAAAACCAAAAAAAGAAGAAGAGAAGAAACAAGGCATATGAAACAATTATACATTCAATAGCACAAATTTAAAAAGAACAAAGATAGATTTTGAATAATATTAGAAACAAATAATAGGGTGAATTTAATAATAATTGGTATTATAAAAAAAATTAAAGAAGTTATATGCATTTTCTTTTCAAGTATTCTTATTATTTAATCCACATCATTTGGATAATATATGGTGTTGCATCTTCCCATTTGATATAATATTTATTCTTATGATTTGTATTTAAAAAAAATTATATTGTAAATCCAAATGATTGGTAATTAGATTTGTAAGTTTATACATGGGGATGAATTTTCTAAAAGGGGAAAAATGTACATCAATAGTTAAAGTGTTGACAAAAGTAAAGTTAGTGATTTTGTATATTATGCAATTCAATTATTTCATAAAGAAAAAAAACAGAAAATTAATATCATAAATGTAAAAATGTTTCATAACAAGTTATGTCCACAAATTATTTTTCACAATTTGTTTCTTACACTTTAGATTATACCCTAGAAACTTTTCTTTTGGTTGTATTTTATTTGAATTTGAATAAAACTAAAATGAATTTTTGACATTTGTAAATATCTACTATTGAATGAAATGGTGTTCAATAGTAATGGGGATGTCCCAAGTCAAAAAAATGTTCAAATAATTGAGAAGTCAGCTTCTTAAATAATGTTCTTAAAAAATTAAGTCCTTATGTTGAATAATCTATGAAGGAAGGTAGTTTGTTTTGTTTGTCATGTTAAGATCCCCAAACCATGAGTAGGGGTGCACCAAGTTGGTTTCATAATGTTTTGAAAATATTATTGAATATTGAACAAATTTTCATTGAAAATTCATTTAAATAAAAAAAAATTATAGGAAAATCTGGGCATGTTTTTGGTAGTTCTGGAAAGCCCTTGAAAATCAGATTTAATAAAGCAATTTGGAAATTTTTAGGTCTTAGGTAGGGGGGATATTGGATTTTGAATAAATTTTGTCATTGAGAATTCGTTTAAATTAAAAAAATGATTTTGGAATTAAAAAAATAGTTGTGTAACCAGTTCATACTTGGGTTTACAGGACAAGCTACACTAGTGGATATACTTTATTTGAAAATTTAGATCTAAAAACCACAATTACATTGCACATTTATGAAGCAAAGTAATGGACAATAGACAACTTTTATGGTTATAATCACTTGTATGGTTAGTTTGTGCTAGAATTGAACATATGGCTATGACAACATGCAAATGGTTTCAAATCCTTTTGCAATCTTGTAGGATTGAAAAACTTAAATAATTCACTTGGGTGGGCTCTCTATGTTGTTGTACATTTACCGGTGACAATCAATTTTCTTTTCTTTTCATCTTATGCTCCCATATGGTTTTCAATGGTTTATCATTATTTATGTCAATGTCAAAATTTAATTTTAATTAATATGAATATTATGGACATGAAAAGGCACAAGTTAATTTGGTTTTTCAAATCCATGTTGGTGGGTAGGCAAAAGGAGCAAGATAGTTATAAGGATAAGAGGTAGTTATGCTCAACGAAACCTTATGCCCTACTACTACATTCATCCATTTTGGAAGTTGGATGAATAATACTACACATTGAAGCTTGGGTACCCATAGAAACCTTATGCCCTATTACTACATTCATCCATTTTGGAAGTTGGATGAATAATACTACACTTTGAAGCTTGGGTACCTGTAGAAACCTTATGCCCTACTACTACATTCATCCATTTTGGAAGTTGGATGAATAATACTACACTTTGAAGCTTGGGTACCCATAGAAACATTATGCCCTACTACTACATTCATCCATTTTGAAAGTTGGATGAATAATACTACACTTTGAAGCTTGGGTACCCATAAAAAACAAGATAGTTTATGATGATGATGAGTTTGAAGGGAAAAGAGAGCAATTCCATTGGTGGGCCCACTTCACATGGAACACCTCTCAAAAAGGCATGTGGATCATGATATGCCTTCTTTTGAAATGCCTCTTGAAAGAAAGAAAAGCCTCTATCACTTGAACAATGAGAAATTAGAGGGGATTTCAATTAGGTACTCCAAAGGCATTGTGTTGAAATCTACCCTTAAAAAAGTTGCTATATAACCTTTAGAAATACAAGATGGATCCTACTTTGCTTTGCTAGCATTCCAATTTATAGGGAATAGTTTGCACATATATGATTTCTTTTTGTAGATTTTATAAAATTTATTATAATTTTTTTTTAATTAAAAAAAAAACCTTCCATAACTTTCTAGTTGAATTTAGTTGCAAAAATTTGATTTCCTTAAAGTTTGGTAGGTATGTAGTAATCAAATAAATGACATCTAAAATAATGAAAATTAGAAAAATATTTGGCAATGTTCAAAGAGCTTTTGAGCATTAACAAGTCCTTGATTGTGCACTTGTTCTTGAAGCTCTCGATGTATAAAGTGGTATGTTGAGTCCAATTAAGCACAATATAATATAATATAATATGTGAGCAATTTGGGAGCTCATGATATTATTTTGTATGTATAGTTGTGGGTTATCTATAGGTTAACTAGATAATTGACATTTTAAAAATCGAAGAAAAAAAATTGCAAAATGTATTATAGAAACTTTTTTGGGAATCTTCAAACTATCTAGCACATTGTTCTTCTTCTCTCTCATATAACCAATTATATGAATAAATTGATTGATAGTTTGCTAGTTTACACTACTACATTGGCCAAGTACATAACACTATTGGTTTTGACCGGTGGTTATCATGATTTTTTTTCCCCCAATCTTTGTGAGAGATGAAATTTGGCGAAAAATTGCCATTAAATAGCAAAATTAGTCCAATTTCCACTAGAAAAACCAAAAAATAAAAATAAAATCCCAAAATTTTGTGCAAGTAGACCAAAATAGGTGGGGTTTGAGGCTTGTCTCTTATCAAAGGCTTTGGTTAAATTCTCAATTCATACAAAATTGTATGTTTAAAGTATCTAACTGGTTTTGGGGTTTAGGGTTTAAGGGTTTTAGGGTTTTTCCAGGTGCAAAATATTTGTAGTGGTTTGCCAGTTCTACTACCATGGAACCCTACTTAACAATGCAAAATGTACCAATTACACTCCAGAAAACACTCTAGCAGGTTATTGCGTCAGTACCTTACGGAATGCCCCTTCACCTTAAACACACCGATTGTGTTCTTAGGTTGAACAGGACCACCTTTTGGTAACCCATAACTGGTTTTGGGGTCCAATTCTGGCACTATCAGTTAACCAGTTACACTTTGGAACCTGTTACCACCTAATAGAATGGCGGCTCACCCTACTGGGTTTGTCGCATTCCAAGGTGGAATGGGCCCAATCAGGCTTGTTCTGGGCCCAGTCCATAGTACATTGGTTTGGTAGTGGTTTGCAACTAAAGTTAGGGATTACTCGACCCAGTTACCCACCAGTTTGGCATCCATTGGAAGCCTACCATATTGGTTAGCAAATGGGACATGGATGCAATGAAACGGTGTTTCTTGTCCAGACATCATCCGTCCTGCAAATTGATTTAGAGTCTCTTTCTATTGGGTTGTTGTGATCATAACACATACACGCAATAAGCCGTGATGATCACATTGTTGTGATCTCAATAGCCTAATGGAAAGCC
>Ga0116231_10008854_pt1 | contig 17394 bp, 11 predicted proteins | sample S1TSphgellanicum_2_FD_89695 | JGI IMG/M metagenome (GOLD analysis project Ga0116231, IMG submission 89695) | Host-associated microbial communities from peat moss isolated from Minnesota, USA - S1T2_Fd - Sphagnum magellanicum MG | ecosystem: Host-associated > Plants > Peat moss > Unclassified...
AGAGGTATGGCTCCATTGACATGTGAACTCTGACAGGTTTGATGTTCACTTACCTTCTCTGATCTATGATCCCAACATTGCGAAGGATCCCTAAAGAACTCCTGCCACAGTTTCTCTGTGTGACCTCCAGGGACTGGAGAAAAACTTCCTGCCAAATCGTGAACTCTGATCACATAGAAGCCAGGATGAGGTATTGCATTTTGCACAGATTGTATCCAGCCTCTCGATTTGACTGGGACGATATCACTATAATCAAATCAGGTCAAGAGTTTTCAAGAAACAAAACACACGTATTGTTAGAAGAAGGCAGTAGATAGAGAGGAACAACACAGGAAAGCTTACAATTGCCGTGATCTCTGAGTGCCGTTTTTGTTTCTATTCGGGGCAGTCTGGAATGAAGAGCGGTGTACTGCGAAAGCTGTTGATGTGTAAAGTGAAATTGCGGGTGCGCACTGACACGGAGCAACAAGATCCTCCTCGTCCAACTCTCCATGGGGTGGTGAAGCTGCTGTGTTTGTGATTTAGAACAGACTTACACCTTGCACATGGCAATTGCACTTGCTGCACATATGATGATGAAGAATTTTTTGATTTGGCAAAAAGCCTTGGCAATTCTGTCGCTGCTCACAATGGAAGAGCATCCCAAGTAGACCCAAATGCAATTCCCTCTCGAGCGTCCGAATTCGACCCAAATGCAATCTCGTACCCACTTGCGCACTTGTTGGTGGGACAATTCCAGATTGAACATCGGTCCGCTTGCAATGGCCGTAAAACCCTCCAACACCCCGGCAGCTTAAAAGGGATGGCTCGAAACAGTAACTCTCAAAAGCAGGAGCGGCAGCAGAAGGTTCCTACTGTTTGGGGGATTTTGTAATGCATATACGCAATTTATAGGTCACAAGATTTGTATTTATATTATCGAATATTTAATTAAGTTTCTGAAATGTAATTTGACATTCAATTTTGTATTGTTTGATATTGGATAAAAAAATTTAACAATTTTTGCACAGTTTAACAATGATGAAGATCATCCACTTTCAATCATTTTTCATCAACATGCATTGGCACCCATCTTTTCATGCACACCTCCAAGAATATTTAGACCTATCACATTTTTGTACCATTTTTTAAAAAAAAATTGAGAACTAATTTCTTAGTTTAGGGTTTATGGAGTATAGGATGCAATAATGGACTATCAAAGTTTTCTTTTCACTTTGGTGGGGTAGCCACACTCTCAACCATTCACAAGAGGATCTAATCAAATTTGACTATAAGACAAATAAAGAAAAATTATAATCTTGTTGCTATTTGACAACCTGCTAGAGGATTCACTTTAAATTTGGCAAACCTAGTCCCAAAAACCCTAGCCTACTTCTTTGGTAAAATTTTTCCAAAGATTGCAAAAGAAACCTTTTAATGGTCAGAACCTCAAAAAATTTTTAACATGTTGGCAAAATTTAGAAGCAAAAAAAATTGTTGTGCAAGATTGGTGCATTCATCTTCTTGTTGGTGTGAGAGATCCATCCTCAAAGCTATTGTGACCTCCATTCACCAATGCCACTATTGCATCATCTACTACACTCTACTAAAACCAAGCAAAAGTCTGGGGAGCATCAGGTGCGACCATTGTTGTTCACATGAATGATTGTCGTCAGAATGATGTAGCCATATAGGGAAACACATTTACATGTTTCTTCACAAACATTTTCCAAACCAAAACCTGTTGTTGAAATGAATATGCATGCTAGCAGGAATGACCTGGGATAATAAGTTGCTCTAGAAATAGTCCTGAAATTAGACTGAACTGAACATGTCTCTAGGACATGTCTTTAGAACATATCCCCACCTAGGTTTAGAAGAAACTTTCAACATGTCAACTAGGAATTGTAGGACCTGGCAAACTCCCCCAAACAAAGCACCCACCAAGTATTGGATACTTATGAAAAATTTCATAAATAATTTTGTTAATGTCAAACTAGCTCAGGTACTAGAATAGATAGGCTCGAAGCGAACACTTAAGAACTCAAATGAGGTTGAATCGTCAGACATTGTTCATCTGCTTCTGAATTGCAAAGACCATTTGTAGCCCTCCACCTAGCACTTCCAACCCTACAAAGATTGCTTAATTCCATAAAAGAATGGGGAAGACATGGGGGTGTTTGGTGTAAGGAGGTTCAATGTCTAATGATGGGTGAAATAAAACAAATTAGGATTTTGAGGTTAAATTTTTGGATTGTTGCCTCTTTGCCTCTTTGCCTCTGGAATACAAAGAACTTTTTGTAAAACCCTAGCTGGTGCACCCATCATGTTTTAAATCACTCAAAACAGAAGAAAAAAGAGGAAAATACATGGCTAAAACTAGAGAGGGGGTCTAAAGATATTTTTTTCAAAAAAATTGAAGCAAACTATTGCTCATCCTCTTGCTGCGTTCTTTGCATTGCTCCTTTACTTCTCACACTCAAAGAACAATTGTAACCCTACAATATGCAAGTCCAATGACACAAAAATTGCTCAGTTTGGTTAAGGAATGAGGAAAATATTGGACAATATCCAATGATAAGTACATATTCGGTGATGGGCAGTTCTACCCTACATGATTACAATTCTTAATGTGACAATTTAAAAAAAAATGATAACCAAGGTAATATATGTATATAGGAATGACAAAAATAAAAAGAGTTATTGAATGCACCACGAGTAAGAATTGACTTTTCATGCCAATTTTTTATCTTAAATGAACTAGACTTCATGGATGAAATAAATTTATAAGTGATATTTTTTTAATGAATTTCATCTGTCATGAATTTGGATGGATGAACTTCTGTTCCTTTAAGATGACTTTAAATTCACATCATTCATAAAAATGGATGTAAGGAAAATATGAACTATGAACTCACAACCTTTCAATTTGCTCTGAATATGTTGAAATTTCATGGATAAAATTTCATGCATATTCAAGATGAAATAAACATTATCCATAAAAATTTATTTTAAAATTTATTCCATACATAAAACTTCATCCAAATTCATCCATGATTTGTAATATGGGAACATGGGATTATGTAGGATTGTAATATAAGCTAGTCACAAAATTTGTGAACAGCAAAAGTCATGTCACCTATTACATGTTACCTTGTCACATGAATTTTACCTTCACCCCAAAATTGCAATGACATTAGATATGCAATTGCACCATGGAGCCTTTAAATAGTTTGAATTTTGAAAGGGCTCTTATAAAGCTTCAAAGAGCCATCAAGTCAAAAGAAAGAAAGAAGTCTTTTGGGGTGGGGGGGGGAGGGGGGAATCAAAACAATCTGATTTTTTTGGGCAGAAGTTTGAGCAGACTTGAAAACATTCAGACCTTGGACAGCCCAGAAAGTTTTTATGTCATGGGCAGTTCACAAAGCAAATTTGGACTTGACAATTTGGCAACGTTGCCTTGGTGATGTGGAATTGGTAGCTTGGAAATGCTGACTTGGCAACATGGACCTGACAATTGGGCCCTGTTGAGTCTGCGATTTGGCAAAGTGGATTTGACAGCCCAAAAAAATCGATTTTATAAAATAGCCAAATAGTAACCTCGACTTCACCATTTGGCAAAGTGGAATTGGGAAGTAGGTAAAGTGAACTAACACAAGAAATAACTAACATAAAGCAAATAATCTTGTTATGAATTTTGGTAGATGGAATTTTATGAATGAAGTTTGGATGAGCTCTCATGAATGAAACAAAATTAATAGAAACAAATAAAGCCCTTCGGCAATGTGTGAAAATTGGGTTGTCTTACTTTTTGGGGCAAGATTTGGGCCCCCCAAAAAAACATTTCAAGCAATATTGGGCAACTTGTAACATTTCAAAGCATTTTGGGTAGTTCAATAGACTTGATGAGTTGGCAATGTAGCATTGGTGACATGGAGTTGGCAACTTGGCAATGTGTGTGATTGACAATTTGGTGAACCTAATGACAAGAAGCAAATTCGACTTGGCAAACTCATGAAATGGATGTCAATTTGGTAATTTGACAAGGTGGACTAGTTGAAAATGCAAAATCAACTTCGCAATTTAGTCAAGCAAATAATATTCCATAAAAATGTTAAATGAGTGGAACCTTAAGCAATAGACATGGGTTGTTTGTGTAGGATAGAGCTCCAAGGTAGCATCATTCCCAAAATAAAAGGGCTTAGGATGAGGTCATAGTTGATTACCCTACATTTTGGAATGTTCCCCACCTATGGGCTTTATCTATCATAAAGCATGAGGTAAAAGTTATCATGAACTGAAACATATGTAGATCATGAGGGTAAGAAGGGAGAATTATAGATATTCCTTAAGAGTGGGAAGGATCTTACATCTCAGAGAACCAAGTATACCTACTTAAGTTGTAAGATCCCTCCCATTCTCAAGCATTAAACATAATATTTTTTTTCTTTTGCTTCCTACCTAAGTCAATGTGATTATACAATCATATATATATATATATAAGGCAGAGATATGTAATGCCTACCAATGAATGGTGATAACAACAAAAGAGGTCTAAATATGTTCCAATTTCAAATGGATGGCAATGTCATTGTTTATAAAAAAATTTAAATATTGTAAGGTGTCTATATGTCTCCCCATTGTGTTCCATGGTTGTAAAAGTGAGGTAAAATTCATTCATTGGATGGCCTCAAAAATGGGAAAACCGGGGTGGTGCGTGTTCATGGGTGGCAAGGCACCCGGGTCACACTAGTTAAAATATACCTCATTTTTAATCATTGTGATCATATTGGCAAATAATTCTAGTGACAATGATAATCAAAATTGATTTAGGTCAAATAAGTATAAAGTTCATTAGTGGTTGCCCACTTGACAATTTCACACAATCAACCAATTCTTAAGTAAATAAGCATTTCAATAAAAAATTGTTGAACAAAGAGGGAAGGTGCCTCCTTTTCCATTTGTGTTCAAACATATTGTGGATTTTTTTCTCTTGTGTTGGATTGTGAAGATCAACAATCATTGTCAAGGAACTCCAATTCAAATTGGATTTGAATTCAACTTAAATTGATTGCCCAAAGTGAAGTTCAATTGAAGTTAATTTCAATTCAATTGATTGGAATTGCATTCAATTGAATTGTATTTCAAATCCAATTCAAATTGGAGTTACATTGTATTAAGTGTAATTGTATTCACTTGAAGTGAATTAATTAATTAACTAATTATGGACCATAAAGTGAAGAAGGTAACGAAGCAATACAACAATACCAACAATCCAAAATCTAAATATCAATAAGTAATCAAAGAAAATAAACACAAATTGTGTAAGGGAAAAAGAAGTATAGTAGGCGAGTTGCATTACAAGAAAGATGAGGTATTGCAATGCCATAAGAGGTCTTGTATGGAAAAGAGCTACTCAAAATCAATGAGGATATCAAATTCTTACTCTCTATTAAAAGATATGAAATTTTGCATAATATTGGAATACATCAAATTTAGTAGTTGAAATGGATCCACATGAGGTAATTTTATGTTCTTGAGCACCTAATATGCATATTACGTGTCAAATGACAAGTTTCCAATAGGGTTTGAAGATTTGCACGTAATCTTGAAAATATTTGTTATTTAATGAATGGATTAAGTCTTGGATGTTTATAAGGAAAGTTTTGTTTGATAATGGAACAAGGAGTATTGTCATTTCATGTATTGTCATTGCCAATAAAAATTTTAAATATAACTTTTTAAAAATGACGAATATAAAAAAATAGTCATCCGACCTTTTGATAAGTGTTCCAACTATAACCATTGCAATTTTTTTCTTTTTTAATCAAAGCATTACCTCTTGTCTAAATAACTTTGACCACAAGACTTTAGATTTTAAGGCCAAAAAAAAACTTCTCTTTTGTTATTCTTTTGGGGCTTCTTGTGATCAATAGCAACACCAAATTTTTTTAACAAAATAAATAATTGGTTTTGATCACATATATATGCTACCTATTTTCCATTATGTTCCACCTACTTGGCATTGCAATGGTAGTTTTAATAAAAGAATTGTGTCATGTTTAAATCACCACATCCATAGTGGTAGGATCATGGGGAGGTTACTTCCATTTTATTTGAAACACGTGTGCAAAACATATGAGGTGTAACTTATTAAAACTATATAATTTATAGTATAATTAAATTTAAATAAGGTGCCTATAATTAATTATAAGAAAATTTACAATAAAGGTAACCTTTGCCTTGTGTTTAAAAAGACCAGCTAAGTGGTGATGTTAACATGACAACCCACATGAACTTTCAAGAATGAAATAAAATGTTGGACAATAACTCATATTCAATTTTATTTCATCTGGAATTTGATCCATTAAAGTCTTATCATTGATCTAGTACAAATTCACAAATCATGGTTCACTATTTTTTCATTTATGGAATTTGGATGAATATTAATGGATGAAGTCAAATTGTGAATGAGTTATTTTTCATCAATGACATAAAAATTTTAATGACATTTCATGGATCTAAACTTTATTTCATCAAGTGAATTTCATCATCCATGGAAATTGGATGAATCATAAAAGATGAAATAAAATTGTGAATGAATCATATTTCACCGATGACATAAAACTTTTAATGACATTTCATGGATAACTCATATTTGACTTCTAAATTATAATTTTCGAATCTAAAAATTAGTATTTCAATTCAAAAATCTATAATTTAGTCTAGAAATTGCTATTTGGACTTTGAATATTTTCTTTTAAATTTGATATTTGATATTCAATTCTGAATTTTTTAATTTAATTTTTAAGAAATTATTTGACTTGAAAGCTTAAATCTGAATTCCAAATTATTATTTTTGATTCTCGAAAGTAATATTTGAATGTAGAAAATTAGTAATTGAATCCTAAAATGGACATTTCAATTTTGAATATTGTTATTTGAATCTCAAAAATAACCTTTCAATTCTGAAATTAATTATGTAATTGCAAAAATTATTTGATCCAAAAATTGAAATTTGAATGCTCAATTACTATTTCAATTCAGAGAATTATTGATTCAGTTTTAAAGGTTTTTCCTACAAGTGTTATCCATAATAAATCACTTTTTATAATAATTACAAATTATTATAAATTATTATTTTTATTAATTACAAGTTACACAAAGTAATTGTTGTTATAACACGGATTTTTATATTATATAATTTATATTCGTATTGTAAAAGAAATCAATTAGTGTCATTAATGTTACATTATTTTAAAATCATTGCAATTACTTCAGATAGGAATTAATAAGTATGTGCATAATTATTTTCTAATTGAACATAATTATTCACAATCTGTAATTTATAACTTTAAAAATGAATTGAAAATTTGGAAAAATTATGGTTAAAATTATTATTTTAATTATTTAAAGTTCAGGAACTATTATACATTTTTTTAAAATTAATCATTTATGATAAATATTTTATAGTAAATTTTCAGTAATTATAAAATTAATGTTATGTTTAGCAAATTATTGTACTTATAATTAATAAATACCAAAAGAAAAAATATTATTTGACCTATAAATTTTTTTAAAAATTTAAATGTAATTATATAGTAATTAATGTAATTATTTTAATTTTTTAATAAAAAAACCTTGGGTAAGAATTTATTTTTTAATATCAATTGTTAGTTCATTATTTATAATTTGAAAATAAATATTTAAAATAGTTGGTGTTTAATTATAGTAATTCAATTAGTTTTACATTATCAATATTGAAACGAAAATTTAAAACATAATCATTTTTTTAATTATTTAATTATTTAGGAGTTATGTATGAACAACTTGTGATGAATTAGATAGTTAGTTTGTTAAATATTAAAAAGTTAATAATTATTTAAGTAATTGATAATGGATACTTTATATTGGTAATGTATAGTTTATAGTTTACATATATGTAAATTTAATCATTATTAATTATATGATTATATAATTAACCATGTACTTAAATTGTTTAAAAATCTAAAACTTAAGAAAATAAGGCATGAAAAAGGTTTTGGAATTTTAATTTAATTTTTGAGGAAGTTGGAACTCGAAATTTATCCCATGTTGTTTGTTATCCATTCCTATTTTGAAGACTATAGAAACAAGGGGTGTGGTCATTCAATTTCACATTAAGAAATTTGTGCACATGGGATTAGCCAATCAAAAGGTTTAATTCAAAACAAAAAAAACAAATTATGCACAATTTTAAAATACTTACCTCCTCAACCTACTTATCTATTTTCTTGACCTACCCAACTAGGTTAACCTATGTTCCTACCTACTAAAGTACCTACCTATATGAATAAGTATTTAACATAGGAAATTAAAATCTACCTACTTACCTTTTTACCTAAGTAGGTAAATAAGTATTTAACTTAGCTTTATAAACACCTACTTATGTACCTACCTAGGTACCTACCAACTTAATATTAAAATTTCTTATTAAATCATTTTTAAAAGTGTCACGTGGCATATTTACATTGGGCCATGTGTCACAATATAAGATCATCCAAACATTTGAATTGAACATCCTAGATTATTTCAAAATAATAATAATAATAATAATATCTTAAATAATCAAATATTGGGACACATGACAACACATCATTTGCTTTCAATTATGTCCAAAATAGTTACATGTTACTCACGTGTGAGAATATGTATACAATGGAATCAAAGGATGAATTTATATATGTTGATTTTTTTTTTCATCTAATACCTTTTGTCATTTGTGATTAATTTATCTCATGTGATTTGTTTTAAGTGATTAAAGATATTTTAGTCGCAATTGTTGTTTGTGACTAAATTTAGTCGCAAAGCTTAGTTGAAAATACATGTTTTTTTTGTAATGAATGAATGTGAACCACAAATTTGTTTGCAAATGTTCGGCACACATCACAAGTCTTACAATATTCCATCGCATCTTTAGAAATTGTTGGCCAATGATACCCTCCTCATAAGATCTTTTCTATAGTAATCCATTCAGCAAAATGACCTCCACGAATGCCTTCATGGATTCAAAAAGAAGTGTCAAAACATCTTCCTTTTCAATAGCCCGTCACAAAACCCCATCTTTTCCTTGATGGTAAAGGTAATCCCCAAAAATGGCATAAAGGTGTGCCTTAAAGGTGATCCTTCCCTTGAATTATTTGTTGGTTCTATTTGGAAATTTGTGTTGTAAAAGATACTCCACCACTTCTTTGTATTCTTTTGACACCTTTTCTACATTTAATGCAAACAATTTTGCATCTAGAAAAACATCATCTTTTGAACAATATCCCACTTCTTCATAAGCTCGTGATAACGTGTCGATGTTTCTATTTTTCTTTCTTGGTTGATCCTTGATTATGAAGTCATACTCCTAAAGTAACAAAATTCATCATGCAATCCTCCTTGTCAGGTTAGGCTTTGAAAGTAAATACTTGAGAGCTTGATGGTCAGTAACAATGGTGAATTTGTTACCTAAAAGGTAATGGTGAAAACTTTTCATTGCAAAGATGATTGCTAAAGCTTCTCATTTTATAATAACATAATTTCGTTCTGTTGGAATCAATTGTTAACTCGCATAGTAGATAGGGTGATCATGCCTTTTCTTATCCCATTGTGAAAACATTGTTCCCACTATTATGTTGGAAGTAGGATTTAATATCACAACATCGTCCAAACCACCACATGCCATTGTTCCATTCCAATGTCAAGGTTCATTTTGTCATAGTGTTAATGTGGAGTCATATAGGTATTCTAATCAAATCCCACATTTCATATAGAAACACCATTTAGTTCATTCGTTGGTAAGAATGTATGCAAAATATCCTTCACTTGCATTAAGTTTCAGAAATCTCATAAGGTTTTAACCAGCCTATATGTAACACCATCAATAAGTAACTTTCCATTTACTTGTTTGATTCCTCCTTTTGGATCAGGGTGCAAACAAGATGAAAGAAACTAATAACACCTCTTGAGCCTACCTTATTTATTGATTAAAATTCTTGAACTAATTATTCAAGATTGAGTGAACAATGTTTAGACCAAGGTTGTTAGAAAGGGCCTTAAGTGAACCAGCACCCAAGTTGGTACCATGGTAAAAATTTCAAAATCCATTTAAATTATTTTTAAATATTACAATTTTCCCATGTTCAGACTAAACTAAGGTCTTTGAGATCAAATCTAACATTTTTTGAACTTAATATGGCCACTAATAGGTCTCACTCAAAAAGGTAAAGGTACCCAAGTGGGTGATGGTTCACAATAGCCGCTAAAAAGGATGGTCCTTTATAGTCCCTCAACTCAATTTTTTACTCGTTGCATCGGGATTTAGTCTTGAACTTAGTAGTGCAAAAGACTTAGTATTTGAAATTCACCCCAAAAAAAACATTGCTGGGGACTTCCCTCTAGCATATTTTAATACAAATAGGTGTGACATTTTACTGACACTTATGCTATTGTAGTCTGAGGTATATACTACCCACTTCAAGCCTGCACATTCAAACATAACTTGAGGGTTTGCGACTTTTTTAGGCTCATATGTATTTTCAAACAATAGACTTTTCCAGATTGCAATGCAATAGGGAAGACCTTAAATAAGCAAAAGGTCTTCATTACAACCAGTACAAAAGAATTATTTGTTTTTTTTTCCCTTAATTGCCCATTTGTCCATCTAAGTCACTCCCTAGGGGTAATGCCCCACCAAACAAGAAATAGGGGAAATCTTTTTGACATTGAACATGGTGTACCATTCCACTAACAAAATAAAATCTTACACAAAATTTAATGTTCTACATTATAGACCTGACAAAATCTGTTGAGTTGTTGAAACTCTAATGAGAAATGTTTAACAAATTTGTCCCCAAAAAAGAATAAACCCATTGTCCACATTAACACGTGGTGAACATTTCAATATTGGGTGGTTTCTTGATTTTTTTCCATAACTACTAGTTCATTTCTCTAGAATTTGAATCAACTTTTTGAGCAAATGCATGTAACTAATTATTGGTAATCCCTTTACATTGCATCCTAGGTGTCGTGTAAATGGTTGGAATTTTGAAAATCCAAGTTGGTAGGTTGTGGGCCTTTTGTCATTATTTTATTTTTGTTTAAGATGGGTTTTGAAGGCCTTTTTATGTGGGGCCTTGGGTGCATTGAGGCTGAATTTCTGTTGATGCAATTTCCAATGCATTTGGGAAGGGGTTTTTTTTTTTTTGGCACAAAAAGATGAGGGGGGGGAGGGGGACTAGAAAAAAAAAGAAGTAATTTTTTTATTGCAATTTGTGTTAAAAAAGGAGTTGCAAACAACATTAACAATTAAAATTACATGGATTGCATAAGTGTAGTCACATGTACAATCTATTCAGAAATGTTAACTTCATTGTGATGTCAACACAATAAACAAATGAAATATATAATAAATGAATACCTACACTCTTATTTGAAGACCAATTATATTCCCCTTGTGATTAATTCCCATTATTTGTGATTAAATTGTAATATAGTTATCAGAAGCATGAACAACAATGTAATGCAACTTGAATTTAATATTGAAAAGAAATAAGACACATAAATATTGAAAATTTACTTGTGAATATGGTGTTAAAAAAACATTAAAAAAATAAATTGAAAAGAATTTTTTTCATGCCAATCTTGATAATCGGCCAAATAAATTCTAGTTTGGAATTGTCGAAGGTCAACTCATGAAACCTAAAATTGTCCTATTTAAATTAATGACAATGATTTTCTTGCAACTTATAAATCTATGATATAAATATTGTAGTAAAAACATGTGCATCATAATATTTGAATATTCTAAAAAAATATGAATTATATTTAGTTATAAAAAATTGACATTATATAAACTTGGATTAATCCCAAGGTCATTAGATTCTTATTTGTTTTGATAAAATAATCGATTAGAAATTGATGGCCGAAACCATCATGCAGAAAACAAAAGGGAAGACTAAAAAACAAGCAACCTACACGAACCAGAAAAGGGAGAGAACTTTAATCCCTTTTGTGGTAGGAAGTTATTTCACCCACAACCCTTCTAATGTTGCCTTCATGCAAGTTGTGAGATTTAATTGTAATAGGAGGCCTAAAACAATCATCTTTCATCAGCACAATCTTTTTTTCTATAGTATAGGTTAAGCACATTAAAGAAAATACTAACATGCTGCCTAAAAAATTGAATGCAAAAGGACAAGGATAAATGACCTTTTGATCATTTATTGTTGAAGAAACAAGCACATTCCCTAATGAAACGATATATATCATGCCCAAATGTGCCATGCACTTCCATGGTGATCAGAATAAAATGGTGCTTCTCATGAATCCTTTCATACTTGCGGATTTTAATAATGGTGTTAAATCTTGTAGTTGCACATGTTGGTCAATTAATGACATTTGTAGCCATCATCTCTCGTGTTGGGTTTGTAGTTATGCGATCAACAACAAAAACCTGGTCTTCACAGGTTGTGTAAAGATTGGTTTGTAATGAAGTTCTTGATGTAAAGGTGTACCACCGTTCTTTCCATACATCATGGTCATTTTTAGAAGCAAAGGCATACATGACATTTCTGATGGTGTCATGTGTGATATTTGCTAACTTCCAAATAGATAACATGTTGGATGCATGTTAGATACATTTAACTCATGTCCACATTCACATATGAAAAGATTAAATGTTGAAGGTTGAATCAAATTGAAATGAAAACACAACGTTAAGATGAAAATAAAATGTGCGATGCAAAATGAACTAATAGATGACCTAGCAATCAACTATTGCCTTGACCCTTTGCTCGAACAAGAACAAATGCGGGCTCTAATTACTAAAGGAATGAAGTTATCCTTCAAGATAGATTTAAAGGATGTGTCATGATGAATGTTTATAGATTTTGAGCATTGATAACTTGAACATTGATAACTACCAAACTTTCAAAAGAAGGGTGCATATGTATCTATGGGAGGAAAGTTATCCCTAACCGCATTAGGTTTTAATGAAAATTAGAACACAAAATTGCATGGACCAATTGGGGAAAAAAATTTAACTACAGATTGGGAAAATTTTGGGAAAATGTGTTTTTTATAATGGAAGTTGCCACATTATGAAAGGAAAAAAAGTCTATAATCATTATATTTAAAAAATATGATACAACAAGCCTCCAAATTAAAGGAGGAATTCTACATTTTACTACTTCCCCCTCAGACTGCTAGCCCAGTTTGGCCAAACCCTCTTGTGCATGATTACCAACAAACCTACTTCACAAATTTGAACAAACAAACATTAGTAATTTTGATTAATTTTGCTAATTTTTTAAAGAAAAGTTTGCCAAATTTTTGACATCACAAAATTGACAAAAATACACAGTTGAGAACATTACAGCGCTGTAGCGAGGAAGACTACCTGCGCAGTAAGCACCAGCGTTTTTCAGGTGAATTGTCCCCTTTTTAACAAAAAATTGGGAAATTTGTGTTTTTCTCAAGCAATTCCGACTAATTTTATCATCAAATTTTATACTTTAGAGATTTCAAGACCTGACAGCGTTTTCCACCTCCCCAAGAGGTACTTTTAGATGCAGCTTTCTCCCTTGCGCAGCAAGAAAGAAATTGCTTCTTGTCTCGGTGGTAGCTGTAGCTTGTAGACTTTTTTGGTTTCACTTTCCTCTTCTGACATTTTTCTTCGCTCCGGCCACTCTCTGTCACTTCCTTTTTCGCGCCGGATTGCCTACACGTCGTGCAGCTTGTTTTGGACATGTGAAGATTGCTGTTGCATATTATAAAGCTCCGCGTACAATTCACATAGGTTGGGGGTTTGTTGAAGTTTGAAGAGGTCCCGTGCGTCTTGGTGTTTTCGACCAGTGTTTCCCCTGGGAGGTTATAATAGAACCAGTGGTCGAGCTTCATGTAGTTTCACTGAACTGTACTGTCCAATGTGGTGTGGAGAGTACAGAAGATCAGTCCTGTGTGTCTCGGTGTTGTGTCGTTTCAGGACGGGGAACATCCATGGAAAATTCACACGGTAGGTATGTTGCTAAGTTCGATGGTTTTCCTGTCTCCCATGAGAAATGAACGATGTACTCCAGCGTCGATAGCTCCCAACTCTCGGTGTTTTGAAGGATTGCTATTAGTTTTCGACTCTGGCTACTCTGGAGTCTGCATTCTTGTAGCCGATGACCATCTCCCTGGTATGCTACCAGCTTGCAAGCAACTTTAGTTTCTCGGGCATCTACAAAACCATAATTGGTGATATTGTGCTAGATCGACTCGTACCATCATGTTTTCTTATTGGTTGTGCATTTATTGTTTGCTGAACACTTGGAATGAGATGATGGATCAATTCAATAAGTTGCTTTCCAATGTCACTTGCAGTTTTAGTTTTGAGAGTTCCTGAAATCACACTCCAGAACGAAGGAGTCCTACCTGTTGTTGCTCAGGACCTCGAACCATTTTGAAGGCTTGTCTTCTGCAGATTGCCTTTGTATGAGCTGGATTGAACCTCCCTCTATGTGGCAGTTTTTGAGGCACTAAGCACATGTTTTTTTTTTTTTGAAAAGATTAGGGTGTTGTTGAAATTCAATAGCAACTTTTCAGTGCGTCATCTGTCAATGGCTATTCTTTCTTATGGTGCTTTCAGACTAAGGAATCTCAGATATTGTTCCTGATGAAGCAAGATTTCCAGGTGCTGGACTCTCTTTCTTTAGGTATTTTTGGCTGAACATGGATCTTGCTTAGGGTCTGATGGTTTGTGAACTTTTTGATCACTTGGGAGTAATTCTTTGTTTAAGAGTCAACAACTGTCTACTAATCATGTCAGCAGATCCAATCACTCAAGGGCCAAAAACCAGCTGAATAAAATATTGTGTATTGTTTTCTCACAGGCGTTCAGGTTTTTCCCAAATAATGTGCCTGCAGAGTCTGACTTTTAGAGTGGTGCTGTCTATCTATCTGTGGCTAGGTGATAGAGTCTACAAATTGACTCTCTATTGCTTGATTGGGAGTTCAGAGAAGAGTTCAACAATGTGCAACAGGGTATGCTATTTGTAACAGCACAAGTTTGTCAGGGATTTTCTGCCCTTCTCGTGTGAATGAAAGCAAAATGGATGCATGAGAGCGAAACCACCATTTGTATGGCATCTTCCAACATGCTGTTTTTCACCTATCAATTCAATGAAGAATGAAAAGCCATGAGTTCTTGAGAGCAACACCCGTCCTCTTATATGTTATAAGAGCCACTTATCCAAGCAGTGAGGATTTTTGGATTGCTCTCAGCTCTTAAAAACAGAGCTGAATGGCAGTTTACCGATGAATGACACTACTAAGACACTTTGCACCTATGAGTGTTATCATATCAAGGATTTATGTATAACTACGATAAGCAATCTTGATCATCATGGCTGCTAGTTCTGTGAGTTCCTTTCACCTTGTAGATTGGTCCAGTCTGTGATACTAATTTATTTCCAAGCGTTTTGATTTGAATTGCCCATTTTATTATGTTCATAAATCAATTGGTGGCCGGTCCTCTTAGCAAATTTTTGATACTCACTGGTGCTGTGATTTGGACTTTGGTTACTGTGCAATGTTTTGAATGTGGAATTTTGGTGGCAGAGTGATTGGCCAGTGCATCAGCTATGGCCGCCTCCTGAAGGCAAGCAAAGGACTGAATTGGATGTGGTGTTTTTCCATGGGCTCCAATTAACTGCAAATGACAGTAGTGGTGCCTGGAGTAGCACATGGACACAACAAGGTCATGATGATGTATGTTGGCCTCAAGAATGGCTACCATTTGATTTGGGGGAAGCTGTGCGCATTTTCTCCCTATGATACAATGCACATGTAGTAACCTCCCCTCATGATCATGTATCAGAGATTGCGGATAACCTATTCGAGACTCTCATCAATCCTAGGTACAAGTCACCTCTCTTTGATTATGAAAATGCCATGCTTGGGCAAATGTAGCTTGGTTTTGAAAGTGGAAAGGGCATTGACTTTCTAAATTCTAAAAATGCCATGAGGAGAGCTGCTGTGCAGAAGTGTGGAATGGTTTTTTTGAGTGATGTCAGAGGTGTGCACTCCAAGATAAATTTCAGTCAACTAATATGAAATGTTGAAGGCAATTGAATATTTCCTGAAAAATCAGCATAGCAAATGAATATGTTTTGTGCAGGTATGAATCGCATCATCCTATTGTGTTAATAGGGCACAGTTTTGGAGGGTTGGTGTTGAAGAGCTTGGTTGTAAAATTGAAGAGGAGATTAGCCATCCAAAATGCTACCAATTCATGGTTGAAAGCTACACTGCAGTGTGTGAAAGAGTTTTTGAGTAATGTGAGAGGGGTGGCCTTCTATGCTGTTCTACATGCTGGATCAAGCAATATTGCTAAATATGTGAACAAGTTGTTGAGATGCAACAACAGACATCATCCTTGAATAGTGGATAACATTCGACCCTGGCAACGAGATATGGAACAGTTATCAGTGGATTTTGATGACATTGTCAATGAAAACAAAATCAATATATATATGCTTTTTGTGAGGGCAGGCCAATGGATGTGGTACGTATGTGTTGGATGAAATTGATTTTTCCCAACCAAACACCTGTCATGCTTTGATGTTGTTTGGTGCTGAATGTGCAATTTGGGTTCTATGACTGGACTAGGGAATTTTGGTGGATTTTAGCTCCGCCCAACGGTTAGCAGGAGCTAATTTTTACATGGTTGAGGATGCCAACCACATGGAGGTGTGCAAGCCTCCAGGTAAAGAACATCCCAGCTATGAGTTGCTTCTACAATTTATCATTACTTGTGGAAAGGTGAGTTTCAATAACCTAGTTAGTTTGATATTTCATTTACATTGAAGCATTACCTCTGTATAAAATACTGCTAAATTATTTTTTCAAGAGGTCAGGGGGCTTGCTTGAGATTTTTATGATTATGAATGTGTAGAGTGATTGCCCCATGCAAATTTCCTGGTGTAGAGTATTCACCTTAAGTTAGTGATGATGTATTAATATTTTTTCTATGAGCAACAAATGGGCTAATATTTGATAGTTGTATGTTGAATCTGAAGGTGGCACAAGAATGTGATGAAGCTTTTTGAGAGGTTCATGACTTGCCTGGATCAGTGTTTGGTACGGAGAGCTATGTGGAGAGGGTAGAAACATTGGTGACCTCAGAAGGAAGTGATGCAGCTCCTCGCTATGTGGGAGTATGGGGCATGGGTGGAGTTGGGAAAACTCTTCTTCTTAAAAGACTGTATGGGAGCCCAAAGGTAAAAGGCCATTTTCAAGGAGCAATGTTCATTTGGCTCACTGTGGGGCAAACTCCTGACATAATGGCTCTATATCAAACCCTAAGTAAAAAAATGCATCTAGACCCAGAATTGTACATGAACCCAGAGG
>Ga0116231_10008856_pt1 | contig 17391 bp, 15 predicted proteins | sample S1TSphgellanicum_2_FD_89695 | JGI IMG/M metagenome (GOLD analysis project Ga0116231, IMG submission 89695) | Host-associated microbial communities from peat moss isolated from Minnesota, USA - S1T2_Fd - Sphagnum magellanicum MG | ecosystem: Host-associated > Plants > Peat moss > Unclassified...
AAAAAAAAAAAAAAAAAACGAAGATGCCATTGTTTTAATCACCGACGCAGAAGAGTTTATGATCCACGAAATCAAAAAACAGAATAACGAACTTGAGATTACGCACCTCCCATATATTCCCTGATGCCATTGTAACGCTCCAATCTCTCGTGACGAAGAACAGAGGACGCCCATACCTGCAACTGCGTATTCTTCAAGAGTAAAACCCTAAAGCCCTAAAACCAAACCTCTGAGAACGCCCGAGGAGCCTGGCGATTGCCGGCATATTCTCTCAAGATGCCGTTTCTTTTTTTGGCGAGGCACTGGCGAGGCACTCTTGGTGGGCTGCTGCTCTATTTACTTAGTTTTTTAACTATATAATTTTAATTTTTTGTTTATATTTATTTGCTTCTTCCTTTCTTTCTCTTCCTTTAAATTTTCTTCTACATAATAATCTGGAAAAAATATTTATTTATTTATTTTTAAAAATCCTTTGAATTAATTCAATAACTTCAAATTTTAATGGTTGTAGGTAATCAGGATTTTCCTTTTTTAAACTTTGTGAAATTGTGATATCCAAATTGTGGCAAAAGTTTCCAAAATTTAGCAAAATAATTCGAAATTTACACCAGGGAAAAAAAAATTCCAAAATTTTTGCATGAAAAAAAAAAAACAAAATTTGCTAGGAAAAAAAAATCATTGTTCATAATATGAAAACTCGAATTTTAATCCATGGTGTTAAGTTTTAACCTCATCTTGTTTTAATAACTTTCAATAGATACAAATTTTAGTGATTATTTTAGACAAATTTTGTTGATATCACAAAATTGAAGAAAAAACCCCAATTACATTATTAAATCAATCGTTATTTTATTTCAATGATGAAATTATATTTCACTAGTGATGTGAAATATCAACTTAAAATTTGAAGTAATAATTGGCAATAGGCATATAAATCGAAGGCCCATAATTATGTTTATAAAAGAAAGATAGAAAAAAAGAAAGAAACACTTTTGGTATAGTAAATGACATCATTTTAAAATAAATATACATTTAAAAAATAAAAATAAAATTTTAGACTTAAGTTTATGAATTGATTAATGAAATTATTGTGTTCAAACAGTTGATAAAAGAACAAAAAGGAAGGTTAAATATAATGCAAATATATTATTGAATGATGCTTTTCACTTAATGTTGGGTGGAATGCATAATGAAATGGGGACATGTTTTGTAATAATGGATGAAGGTTATAGTCCAAGTCGAGTTCATGGTTCATTGCAAATGAACCATTATGCAATTATTGGAAAACAACATGATAGAATGGATGTTGGCTAGGGAAATCAAGGAAGATGGCTCTACGATCATTGACATTGACTTCAAGAGAGGTGTCATGGTTATGAATGGTGTGACATGAATTGTTTCAAATACAACCATTAAATCCTTAACTAGCATTTCATAAGCTTGTAACATAAAAAAATTGAAACAAAACATTTGCCACGTAAAATTGATGATGTGTGTGATTGTAGGTAGATGAGTCGTGGGTTATATTTGTTTATTGACTTAGATTCTAAGAATTACATCATGTGTATATTATAATGGGTACAATCCCCTTAGGGAGAGAGTCTTTCTTCATGTGTAAAATGAGTTTTGATCTTGGAACCTTGTAGCAGTTTACAATTTACCTAAAATTTAGTTATGATATTAGCAACTTGATTATCAATGTTGATGTAGTCAATTGATATTTTTGTGTTTTCATATGCTTTATAACATTTTGGTTATCACCATAAATGACTATAGGATGATGTTGAGGAACACCCATGTTCAAAGACAAACGATAGAGCCAAATAACCTTTTGAGTAGCTACACAAGTAGCAAGATATTCTACTTCCATTGTTGAAATGGTTGTACATTTTTTACTATGACTACTCCATGTAATGGTATTGTTACCACAAGAGAACACATACCCAATGTGGGAAAGTGTCAAGGTTTGCTACATAATCCATATCACAAAAATCCTTAAGTTGATCAATAACATTAAGACCACAAAAAATAATACTATAATCCTAGGTACTGTTCAATTGTTTGATAGTAGTTAAATGCATTTTGTTAAGGATCCTCACAAAATCTTGTAATAAAATTCAAAACATATGTGATATTGAGATGTGTAAGGAGAAAAACAAATAGCAAACATCCAATGGCTTACTTACAAGGAATTCAAATAACCTCAACACAATTTTCTTTTTCATCTAGTCCATGTGAAAGATGAACATGGGAGTTTGTAGGAATAAAAACAAGTTTATTGTCATGTAAAACAAATAGTTTGAGAATTTTTGTCACATAACATTGTTGATGAAAAAAAATTAGATTAGCATCATGAATTTTGATGATCTGAAGCCCAACATAACATCACATATCTCCTTGAACAATTTTGAAGATACAATTAAAGTAATCAAACATATATTCAAGCTTTTGTTTGTTGATGTCTACATATAAACCATCATCAATGAAAATATCACATGTAGTCTTGATCTTATCCTTCTTGTAGTAAACATAGGGATCAACATTGTTTACATCCAAATTGTATTTCTTGATAAAACAATCAAATTTCTTGTTCCATTGTTTAGTAGCTTGTCAAAGACCATATAAGCTTTTATGAAGCCAATAGGCAAAAGTAGGATTTTGATAATCAATATAACCTTCAATTTACTAGATGAAAATTTATTCGTTAAGATCATTGTTCAAGAATGTCATTTTTACATCAAATTGTGCAAGTTTCATATTTTGAACATGTATCAACAAGAGGAAATATTCTTTAAATAAAATCATATTTAATTACAAGAAAGAAAATTTCATCATAGTTAATCTTTGTTTTTTGGGAATACCCTTTTGCATTAAATTCTGCAAGGTGTTGGGATTGGAAGCTTCATAATTATGCACATATGTACTAATTTCATCTTAAGGACTTGGATTTAAATTCTCAACCTCATTACGTAAATGAGTATGCAAATTATTTTGCATAACCCATTAAGGTAAAAACATTATGGACTTTGTAACTTGAACTTATGGACTTGCCAACTAGCAAATTGTTTGATATATGGACTTTGAAATGACCTAAATATTCTTAATATTCTCTATATGGACTTAGAATGCAACGACTTTTTATTTGATGAACACAAGTTTGAACACTTTTTATTTCAAAAGTTCACTATTGATAATGAATGCATTATTTTCAAAAAAAATTGTGCAAATGTCTTCATAATTAGATTGTTAGTCTACAACGAATCATCATTTAATGTATTTAAAATTAAATTATTCACCACAAGGATTTAAACACAAAGCACCCTACAAAAATTGTTACTTTGGCTCAAAAAATGGGCCACCATAGCTTGCATTCACCCAATGGATATAGTAATCTATTTAAAATCTTATTTAAAATAGCTAATTGGTTTAATTCTTAAGGTAACTACATGTTCTAATTATGAAAAGTTACTTAGCCTACTTTTGGACATCATAACCTTTTGATCATTTTGAGTTTAGAGGCCAAGTTTGAATAATTAGCTTTTTTGTTGTTATTTAATTTTGGGATGCACAAAAATGAGTGTGATGATTACTATCTTTAATAGGTGGTGCATTCAAATAATAACACTTGTTAAGGTTGGGCACTTTTATTAAAACCCTAAATATTTTTGTAATGAATTTTTGAAATGTAGTCCCGTTGTTGTTATTGGTGATTTTATTCTTTTGAATGTTGAAGAAGAAAATAAAAAGAAAACCAAGGAAAGTTGCAAAAAGTCATGAAAAAATAAGGAAATCAAAATTTTGGAAACAACTTGTTATTATCTAAAGAAAAAAAGTGAAGGTAACTTAGTGGCTATGGAGGAATACAAAAATGATAAACAAGGAAAAAGACACAAGAGGCAAGAAAAAGAAACAAGGGAATATAAGAAGGGTAAACAAAGAATTGTAAGGGGGACAAGAGAGAACAAAGAATGAAAAGTAAGGGGTGAATATGGATAGAAGGGAGCTAGGTTCCTTAAAAGGGTAAAACAACTTTTGTTTTTGGGTAGAGGAATCAAGAATTAGAAATAAACACCATATTGGAAAGCTTGTGTTATTTGGATTTTGAAAAGAAAAATTGAACTTCAACCCAACATTATTTAGATAGATTTGTTTTGCTTGCTTTCAATAGTTCTATGTTATTTGACAAATTGTTGAAGTATAGTTTAGTGATTTTTTACAATTATCATGGCCAAAAACAACAAGGGAAATAATGTAAATGAAACAAAAGTCACATCAAACCCATCAAAGAGTAACTACATGATGAACTCAAAACTCACATAAAACCCACACAATAGGCCTCATGTATAAGGTGTTTATCAAACATTTAACATTTATAGTGAAATTACACTTCAGCATTTGATGACAAAGTTTTTTAAAAAATGTATGTCTACGGGAGTGGGTGGAAGTTAACAAAACTTGGGTACCAAATTTTTGGCTCTCATGATCACAAAATGGTAGAGGCATGGTTTCAAAGAATGACCAAACTTAGTGGAAGAAAATGCAATGCAAGATGCAAGCTCATCCATGAAAATCATGCATGAGGTAATATACACACACCAATTGAACATATTAGGTTTTTAAGAGCTCAACATTTGAACATGAAATCCTACTTTTTTTTGTAAACTTGAATTTGAAGAGAGGACAATAGCAGCACATTTGTATTGCACAAAACAATTATATTAGCATCCTTGTTATCTTTGTATTAATCTTTTTGAACTCTTGATATTTCATGTTACAAGTCTAACGTCTTTGTAATTTTTGTTCACTTGTTGGCACTGGTTGAATAAGTGCTTGTTTTGTGAATGGTGTTCTAAGCTTTCTATTTCCATTTCCTTGTTCAATTTTAATGCAATCAATATCATATTTCACTTGTAAGACTATGTATGGATTGTGAATTATTTGAAAAAAAATTGGAAACTCAACTTCAAAAATAGTTCAAACTTGTTCTTTAGCAAACATCTAAAATTTCAATGTTAAATGTCAATCATATCTTAGCAGTTCATTGACTTATGTAAACATATAATCCTTAGACCATGTGTTCAATTGCAGCAAAATGACTTGCACAATGAAGCAACCTAACATTTGTACATTCTTAAATAACCTTAAAACTCAAAACCCTAAACCCATTCATATGCATCCATCCATAGCAATTCAACTTTTCCCAAGAACACAAATGATGGGATTGATTCCCCACTTTAGGAAATTGGGATGAACAAGTTTGTGTCCTTGATTGGTATTGAACCACCTTTTTCAAAAATGGTTGAAGCACCCATCATACACAAAAATTCATGTAATTATTTCAAAAATGTGACCATGTGATTGAAAATATTCAAATACACATGTCACAATTAGTCCTTTTTTTTGTTTGAAATTTTGTGTAGATTATGTGAAAAATAAATATGAAAAAAGAATATTCAATCACTTTTTGTTTTTGAAAAGAGGGAGGTTGTGGGAATGTGGTGCATTGTACGAACATGTTGCTTACTTGTTGACATTTGTAAGTTGTAGATTAGCTAGTGTATTTCTTTCGTACTTAATTTTAGTTAAACCCTAGTGAAACAATTGATGTTTATAAGTTGTAGATTAGCTAGTGTAATTCTTCCATGTTTAATTTTTGTTAAACCTTGGTGAAAGTGTTGTTACTCCAATTTGGGTATGAACAAGGTGGAAAGGGGATAAGGAAAAACTTTTAAGGTTGGAGATGATTAATTGACCAAATACAAAGGAATCCATAGATTCTTGGTTGAAATGTTATATAAGAGAAAAGGACTTGAACTAACACCATGTAATGAATCTAACTAAGTTATCCACAAAACAAACCTTCTAAAAATACCAAAATTGGGCTGGCAAGGACCCCAATTTGTCAAGTAGATAATGAACTTGGACATATTATGTGTGTGTGTTGTTATTATGCTTAGCACCAAGTTCATCTTATCATTTGAGAGTCAATGTCCCAACATTACTTAGATAAGTTCGTTTTGCTTGCTTTAAATAGTTCTATGTTATATGATAGATTGTTGAAGTATAGTTTAGTGGATCTTTTACAATTACCATAGCCAAAATAACAAAGGAAACAATGCAAATGAAACAAAAGTCACATCAAGCCCATCAAAGAGTAATCACATGACGAACTCAAAACTCGCATAAAGCCCACACAAAAGGGCTCGCATCTTGGTGTTTGTCCAACATTTATAGTGAAAGTAGGTTTCACCAAGATGACAAAGTTTCTTAAAGAATGCATGTCCGTGGGAGTGGGTGGAAGTTAACAAAACTCAAAGTTAACAAGCTCATTTGGTGTTAGTATATTGCCTCCATGCATGAGCTTGCATCCAACATTGCATTTTCCTCCACTAAGTTGGGTCATTCTTTGAAACCACACCTCTACCACTTTGTGATAATGAGAGCTGTAAAATTGGTAAAATTTAACAAATTGAGTTTTGTTAAGCTTTTTCTTGTAAATTTGAATTTGTAGAGAGGACTATAGCAATGCATTTGTATTGCAAAAAAGCACTTACATTAGTGACATTGTTAGCTTTGTTTTAAGCTTTTTGAGTTCTTGACATCTCATGTTGCAAGTCTACTCTCTTCATGTTGTTTGTTCACTTGTTGGCAATGGTTGAACAAGTGACTGGTTTTGCAGACGCTTTTCTAACCATTCCATTTCCAATTCCTTGTTCAATTGCATGAACTTGTGCAATGTTTTTTGCTCAAGTTGAATGCAATCATTATCATATTTCACCTGTAAGACTATGTATAGATTGAAAATTAGTAGAAAAAAGCTCTGGAAACTCAACTTCAGAAGCAGCTCAAACTTTTTCTTCAGCAAGCATCTCAATTCAATGTTAGATGTCAATCATCCCTTCACAGTTCACTAACTTCTGTAAAATAGAATCCTCAGACCATGCTCTCAGTTACAGCCAAGTGACTTGTAAAATGAAGCTACCTTGCATCTAGACATCCTTAAACAACCCTAAAACCTTAAACCCATTCATATGCATCCATCCATAGCAATTCAACTTTTTTCAACAACACAAAAGATGGGATTGATTCCCTAGTTCAGGAAATCGGGATGAGCAAGTTTGTGTTCTTGGTTGGTATTGAATCAAAATTGTGTGAAGCACCAAAGAGATTTCAGTGGTCTCCTGAATATACAATAACATGAGAACCACGGAGCTCCTATTTCGGTGACTAAACTAATCACTTGACTATTCACTGATTGGACAAGATAGGGCAATTTGAACCACCCCCAATCAAACCTCAAGGAAACTGTGTATGCCCAACAAGTTTTTTCTAGAGTCTTGAGTAAACCATGTATTGCCCACCAAGTTTTTCCTAGAGTCTTGAGCAAACCATGGATCGCCCATCAAATCTTTCCTAGAGTCTTGAGCAAACCATGGATTGTCCACCAAGTTTTTTCTAGAGTCTTTCCACCTGTGGCATAAACATTGTACACATAAACTACACCATAAACTTCTTGTCTATTTTGCATATTTGGACTAAACATACTACCACCTACCCTCCAAATCAATCCGAAGCAAACAAAATGCTCCAGTTTGTTTTCTTTTTTCATCTTTGCATTCTGCAGTTGATTCACTAAGCTGACCCCAAATTTTTTTGGGTGCAAACAACTCAGTCAGAGCATTGTGAAGTAGTTTTCTGAAAGCTTGGCACATACTATTGCATCCAAAGTGGAGCAACTTTAGACAGACACAACTTCAAGGTTCTCGGGCTTGAATGTCTCAGGTGGTGTCAATTCAGTAGAGCTCGTAACACTGGCCCCGCCTTTGCTTTTGGGTTTCACATCTGTAAGCATCTGGACGACATCCCGCATTGTTGGTCGTTCTATAGGCAAATCACTTGAGCATAGTAGTGCCACTCTGAGGACCAACATCACCTCCTGCTTTTACATTTCAAAAGCAGTGACATTTAGGCAAAAGATGAAGCAGACTCAAGCATTTTCTGAAAAACTGGTTCCTTAAAAACTCTTCAACATGGATCCAGAGGTTTAAGAAAACTTGAAGTAAAGGGGAAAAAAAAAAAAACTTGTGGGTCTGGGTTGGTTGACAAGCATAAGCTTGAAGCAATCAAATTCATGCAACAACATCATAAATCCATTGCTAGTAAGAAGTACACAGAAAGGATATCAATTGGAGAGAGACACAGAGAGAGAGAGAGAGAGAGAGGTGTTATGAGTGACAAGTCTAGTCAGGCCTGACCTGAAGTGGGACCCCTACTCCACCCATTCTTGGGTCCAATACTTCAAGAACACCATCCTTCGTCTGGATTTTACGTCGCACCCATTGGACAATATCAATGCCATCTCCATATTCAGCCTCAATTGGTCGCTTCCCAGTCAAAAGCTCCAAAAGCACCACCCCAAAGCTGTAGATGTCACTTTTCTCATTGACTTTCAATGTGTATGCATATTCTGCAAGTACCCAAAATCCAATCTTGTCCTCAGGAAAAAGAAAAGAAGAAAAAAGAGAAGACACATCGAGCATTCAATATACATAACATTTGCATTTGAGGTTTTGTTGAACTGTAAACTGTTTGTTTGTTCAGCCCTTAACCCTAAACCCTATTGATTTCAATGAATACCAAGAAGCCAACTTCAAAACCCCACCCAGCTTGTTCCAGCTTTCAGTATGCACACAGATTCAAGGTTACAGTTTTAAGATTGAACTGAACTATTATGGGTTGACAGAGGATGGGCATTTCTATTACCAGGAGCAATGTAACCATAAGAGCCAGCAATTGATGACATTGACTCCGATTTCCCAGAGTCCTGAAACAGTTTGGCCAACCCAAAGTCAGCCACATGCGCCTGGAACGAGGAATCGAGGAGAATATTATTGGATTTGACATCCCGGTGTACAATGAGCGGGGAGCAGTCATGATGCAAATAGCACAGACCATGAGCTGCCTGAACTGCAATGTTGTACCTGCCACAGTTCAAAACACAAGGTTAATAATACTTAAGTGTTAAAAGACTTTTGGCTATGAGGAAAATGAGAGTTTGAAAAAAAAAAGGGCAGTCCTGAAGGGTTAAGAAAGAAAGGAAAGAAATATTGGAGACCTGGTTTCCCAATCTAAGTTCTGTGATCTTTCTTTGTTGTGAAGAAGCTCCCCAAGGCTTCCATTTGGCATATATTCATACACCAGCAAATTCGTCTCGTGGTTTGAACAAAAGCCCAACAGCCTCACAATGTTTCGGTGACGTATCTTCCCTAGCGTTTGAATCTCAGCTGAGAACCCATGGTCATGTGATGCTCCTTTTCCCTCCCCTGCCAACCGCTTCACTGCTACAATTGATCCACTTGGCATTACACCTTTGTATACTGTCCCTGCACCACCTCTGCCTATTATATTGTCCTCTGTCAAGCAATCCAACACCTGCAAAAAACAAAACAAAACTATGGTTTAGGGCTTAGGGTTTAAGATATCAGATTCTGTGCAGCTGATCAGAATCGGGTTTGCTGGAAAATAAATGCACGTGGAATCTCACTGATCCCTTACCTGAGATGCTGTGAAATCCAAACGTTGGAATGCAGTGAGTTTCCAGGGACGAGTGGTTGATTGCCTCTGACAATACTTGGAAGCATTGCAATGACTTTTCCGCAGATACCAACACACACCAATTACCAGAACGAGGAAGGCTGCAGAAAAGAGTGCTCCCACTAACCACGCCAACAGATTCGAGTTTCCTCTCGACCTGCCATGAGATAAGCTTGATGCTCCTGCTGCTGCTGCTCCTCCTACTGCAGCACACGATTGCAGAAGTCCCCCACACAAATACGGGTTGCCCGCAAATGCAGATATATTATATGAGCTGAACTGTGGGATTTTTCCAGAGAGATTGTTATACGAGAAATCGATGATACTTAACGTCTGGAGCAGCTGGAGTTGAGGGGGAATTTGTCCACTGAGATCATTATGAGACAGATTCAACAAGTAAAGATCTGGAATGTACTCAATTTCTGGTGGAATTTGTCCAGTCAAATCATTCTGGCTTAAGTCAAGCAGTCCAAGGTTCTTGCAATTAGCTATTTCAGGGGGAATGGAACCCGAGAATCTGTTGTCACTCAGATCCAGTATATTCAATCTCAGCATGTCACAAATCTGGGGCGGGATCGATCCATTGAATTCATTCCCAGAGATGTAAAACTGCTGAAGACTGGGGAGATTTCCAATACTCTCTGGTAACTCATTTGAGAGCTGATTGTCAGAGAAATCTAGAAACTCCAATAGAGGTGAGTCAATAATCTCCGATGGAATGGGACCTGTGATCTGGTTACTTTTGAACTCTGCCATTGAAATGTTTGGGAGGCCAAGTAACCCCAACGGGATTGAGCCATTCAGAGAGTTGTAACCAAGGCGCAGTTTTGACAAGCTCTGACAGTTTCCGATGCTGTCAGGTATTGGTCCTGTGAGGTTGTTCTGATCTAGAATCAGCCATTGAAGGTTCTGACCAATACAAAGGTTGATTGGAATCGTCCCATTGAGAAGATTTGAGGAGAGGTCCACATGTGTGAGATTCATATTCTCCCCGAGCGTTGGCGGAATGTTTCCTGTCAGATGATTCTGCCACAGATATAGCACCTGCAAATGCAGATTGCATTTTTCGAGCATCAGAAAGTTACCACACGATGATGATGATGATGTTGTGATGATGGCACAAGACCCCAAGAACATCAATAGAATTTCATGGGCTAAAAAACTATGGCAATCTCCATTGCAGACTTATGATTTTGGTGAACAGGAAAAAAACTGCAACTTACCTGTAAATTGGGGAGGTTGCCAAGGAACGAAGGAATCGGGCCTTCAAACTGATTGCTCATCAGGCTCAGAAGCTCGAGTTTTTGGAGATAGACCAAGGCAGGAGGTATTTCTCCACTGAAGTTGTTGTAAGACAGGTCTAGTGACTTCAAGTTCAACAGATTCCCAATCACAGCTGGAACAGGACCTGTCAGATTGTTCAGCTGGAGAAACAAGCTGTCCAGATTTCGAAGGTTACCAAGCTCAACAGGCAAGGCTCCAGTCAACCCACAACTCCCAAGATCCAGCCGCACAAGGTTTGTGAGATTCCCCAACGATGCTGGAATTCCAGATGAATAATTGTTGAAGTACCCCAAATACAGTTGCTGCAGCTCTGGTACCAACCAAGCAACAACAACAAAAGAGACTAATTACAACATTGATGACATAGTGGCATGATTCAAAACTGGAATTGCATTGTTGATTGCATATTCTGAAGTACATTACAAACTAAGTGCACCCATTACAGTACTGACCAAGTTGATGGGTGTTGGGGAGAGTAAGTAGGCACCTTGAAGTTGTCCAAGTTCACTTGGAATAGGTCCAACAAGGTTGTTGCCATTCAGACCCAGGTAGATGAGACTCTGAAAGCTACCGTATTCAAGAGGAATCACCCCTGTGAAGTAGTTGCCAGCCAAGCTCAAATGTTGAAGTGTGGGTATACGCCACAAATCCCCCGGCAACGGCCCTGAGAAATTGTTGTTATAACAGTCTAGCACCTGAAATGAAACAGAAAGAAACAATGACACAAGAAGGTCAAGTGCTTGCAAAAATTAATTAAAGAAAGCAACCCCGTTGTTGCAACTTAACTGCATTTGCACATCAATTGCAAACTCCTACCAAGTCCCAGATTTTGCTATGTACTTTGAACCTGAGAAGTTTATTGCCTTCTGCTATATCTTCTTCAAATGCTTCTAAAACATCAAGAACTTCATCTTTCAATTCCCTTCTCGTTCATTAAGGTCCGGGGTGGCAAATTATGTCAATTTATTTTCCCACATTATATGACATAATCTTCCAGTGATCATCATACACTCATTGCAGTGACCAAATGTCTGTTGCACATGAATTTTTATTTGTTTTAAACTCGTTGAAATCTACCACCTCAGTCCTTAATGTCAAGGAAGGGCCAAAATACTAATGTGCATATGATACACATATACTGCACATAAAATGCACATATCACCATATCTAACAAATATAAACATACCCAATCAAGTATAATGTGGCATTACATATCAACATTGAACCAGCTGCACAAAATGCATAGACATCAAACCAGTTACAAAAAGAGCAAAAAAATTGGCAGATCCTGCACAAAGCAATCCATTTTCAAAGGACCCAAAAAGAAGGTGCACAAACAGCACAAACAGACTGCAGGCAGACAACCCAGGGGGGAAGCTCTCAGACAATCCATGAAGGTTAGTAATAGGAAGTAACAGTACAGTACCAAGTCTCATACCCAGTTTCATGCAAGGATTTGAAGATGCAAAACAAACAAACAAACAAACCCAAAGAAGTAAGTACTGGAGGACATCCAAAAGTAATAAAAACGCAACAGCAAGAGAGCTAGAAAATTTTGTGAAATTTTGTTTGCTCAAGAAAATTGTGAAAGAATGATGGTGTCTTTGTCTCTCCCCAAAAACACAAAAAAATACAAAATTCAGACAGAAACAAACACGCACACATGCACACAGAGGAAGGGAAGGAAGGAAGGAAGGACGGAAGGAGACAGACAGACATTTGCTGCGACGTGTACCCACCGACCCACTACCCACCTGGAGATTTTGGAGCTGAGAGAAGTTGGATAAGAAAGGGTTGCTGAAATTGTTGTTGGAGATGTTGAAATACTGAAGAGCAGAGAGGGAGAGAATCTGGGGAGGAAGCTCGCCAGTGAAGTTGTTGCAATCCAGGGAGATGTTGAGGAGGTTGGGAAGGTTACCCAAGTCTCCAGACACAGAGCCTGACAGGTTCATGGTGGAAAGGTTGAGTGAAATCACACTGCTCATATTGCTGTTGCATGTGATCCCAGTCCACGTGCAAGGACTAGTGCTCACTCCTCCATTCCCTCCTTGTTGTTGTTGTACCCAGTTCTCCAAATGGCCTCCAGGATCGTTGATGCTGGATTTCAGAGCTAGCAGAGCTAGAGCTTCATTGGAGATCTGACCAAGAACTGCTGCACCCATTTGCAAGACAACAAAGAGCTGCACAGAAAACCAGAAGTGGGGACTCCTACTCTTGTGATACATGTTCAACAGCTTCTTTGAGTAGCAGCTCCTCCTCTCCATCTCTTCTTCTTCTTGCCCCCTCCTCTCTCTTTCTCTATGTTTTCTACACATTTGCGGAGCTACAGATTGAGCCAGACTCTTAAGTTCTGTCTTGGGTCCTAACTGGAACTCTAGCTCAGCTCATGAAGACTACTGAGACCCACTCTCAGCTTCTGAGCTGCTCAGCTTCTTCCCTCAGAAACAAGAGCTGTTCCTCTTCTGCTGCTGCTCAGCAGCTTCAGATCCTAGCTACACATCTTACTGGAAACGGATAGTCTCTGGCATTGTTGTTCTCTACAGCAACAAATGCATGCAACAACACCTCTCTCAACCCACAAAAATCCAAACAAGAGAGAGACACAGACACAGACACAGAAAGAGAGAAATGAAAAAGGAGACAGATACTCAACACTCTTCACACGCTTCTCCACTAGATTACAAATCTGCAAAACATTTCCCACACAACTATGAAATCACTGATCTTCAAAACCTGACAAGAGCAACAGAGAACACATTCACACACACACAATCAAACTACAACACCAAATGTACTCAAAACTTGCAACAAGTGCTTCAAGACAGAGCCACAACAAAATGAAAAACAACGACAAAAACTGCTGATGCTGCTGCTGCTGCTGCTGCTGCTATTGTTGCTGCTGCAGAGAGACTACTGGGTCAGTGAGAAAAGATTCACACAATTGTATTTTGCTGAGTGTTTCAAAAGCTCTCTCTAGTGGGTGCAAGACACAAAAGAAGAGAGAAAAGCTGCAGAGGTGAGAAAGCTGGGAATCTATCATGAGCTGATGGGAAATGATGATGGCATTGTTCACTTACTACACACTCCTGCAGCTGCAAAAAACATGGAAGACAACAGAAGAGAGAAAAAAGAAGTCAGGAAAGAAAGAAACAGACACAACCAAATGGGTGCATCTCTTGGAGCATCAGGCCTTCTTGTCCTTTGTCTTCTTCTTCTCTGACAAAAGCCTGCTTGCCACTGCACCCAACACTAGCAGTACTTGCTGCAGAGGAGACTCTTCTCTCTCACTCTCCCTCCCTCTCTCTCTCTCTCTCTCTCTCTCTCAAATACATGTACATACATACATACATTTATACATGTATGTATAAGAGTGTGTATAAAATACTCTCTCTCGCTCACTCTCTCTTTCTCTCTCTCTCTCACATGCCTACACACATGCATGCATATATGCATACATACATACATGCATATATCTGCACATACGTGCTTTGAACAAAAGGATTCATACCCTTACCCATGGGTTCTTTCTTTTTAAAAAAAATAGAGAACCGCCCAACATGGGTATCTACCTTCTTTGTGTCTACTCAAAAAACCACAACTACACTTTGTGCCTAATTTATACTTGTGTGTGATTCTTCTTTTTTATTATTATTAAAAATGGGTTTTTTAAAAATCTACTGAATTTTTTTTTTTAAATTATTGAGTTTTTAATTATGGGTATAAATGGATTCTGCAGATAGACATTGAAGATTTCTTATCTTTTTTTGCAATTATGGAAATTACTATGATCTCCCTTCTTTTAAGCAATTCAAAGTGAATGAGAGAGAGAGAGAGAGTTAGTAGTGAAGGTAAGACTTGTTTTTATTAATATACAATTGTTTTTTGGTTTGCTTATAGTAGAGTACATTTTCACAAAACTTTTAAAATTTTAAGATCTTGATTAATGCTTTATTGTGGGTACAAAATTGGAATGGGTCTTCCTAAAATAAATTGAATATATATATATATATATATATATATATAGGAAATTTTATGTGCTCCCTTCTTTTAAGCAATTTTGGAGTGAGTGAGTAAAGTATAGTTTGGATTTTTATATTATAATATGTTTTTGCTTTGTGATAATTTGAGTTTCTCACAAAGTTTTTTACTGTTTGAATCAAGGTTTCCAATGTCTCTATTATGCGACATGAGACACTATCCCATGACATCCCCAATAGGAGTGTCCCTAGTAAATTTTAGTTTTACAATAGTGTTTTTTTTTGGGTTTGGGGGACATCCCCTCCAAGTTCATGGTTACATCGAGACCAATGGGATGATGGCAAGGCCAAAGACGATGGGAGAAGCAATGAGAGACATCAAGGGGTGATCAAGGATGTTGAGGAACGACAATGTGAGACATTGAACGATACCAAAGGTGACAAGGGCCGATGGGGAAAAAGAGGTTTGACAATGTTGGATTAGGGGTGAGAAAACAACATGAGGAAACTAGCCACATCAAGACATAGTGAGGGACAATGGCAATATTAAGGAAATGGTGAGAAATGTTAACAAGCACATGCTAATGGTAAAGGAAATGGCAAGGAATGTCAAAAAAAATGGTCGGGATGTTGGAAGAGATACCAAAGGCTATTGAAGGGCATTGGAGAGGTGATAGAAGATGTCAAAAGAAATGATGGGGGGATGATTAGGCAACCATTTTATCAAACTCACTTTCAACATCTAAGTAAGTCCAAAACTTTTCCTAGATTTTAACCATAGCTTTAACTATAGGTCTAAAAGATATCTGTAGAAATTTTACCACTGGTAAGGACATCAAAAGTGACTCTCTAAAGAATTTTTGCAAATGTGATTTTCAACAACCATGTTTTCATTAGAAGAAAAGTTGTTGTTTATAATTAATTTGTATAATTAAAAAATGTTGCTTACAACTGAAAAATAATTATAAACAACATTTTTAGTTAGAAATGATTTATTTAGTTACAAAAAATAGTTGTCAATAACAATTTTTCTTCTAATGTTTTCGATAGATTTTATTTTTGATATTTTAACATTTTTTTAATTCATAAATGGTATGAACAAAAGTTTTAAATGAACTCAAACTTCTATTTTGTGCTTATGTTTTGTTAATTTCTTCATAAAGAGAGTTTTTGTTTTCTACCTACTCTCTTGAAGTTTTTGATTATGTCAAAGACTTGGAAGAAGGCCAAGAAGTTGAACTCTTTTGATATTGTTGTCTTTATCGTTATGGAATGGTTTCAATTTTTTTCAAAAAATGCAAGCCTTGATGTGTTAACCATTTGGTTGAACATCCTCCCTTGTGTTATTCTTATTAACGATTAAATCATGTTTTGCACCCAATTTTGTGCATGTATGTTTATTGGTTTTCTTTTGCACATGATGTTATTCATTTTCAAAATATTATTCTTTTGTGAAATCAATAAAATAAAAGAAGCAATAAAGTTTTCTTTTAAATCATGCCTTGTTGGGCTTGATTTTCACCTTCCATTTGGTGCCTCATCTTGTTGTAGTCGTTTACAAAGTCTTGCCATAAGTGATCAAGTTTTGAAAACCTAAAATCAATTTTTTGCCATCAACATTTTTTTCAAGCCAAAGGCTACACACCTATAATCTATGTTATAAATGTTCATCACAAGCTTCCAATCTCATGAAATTTGAATAAAATCCATGAAAAAATCATGAAACAAAATGTTTGTGCAAAATTTGTGAATTTCAAAGTGTAAAAATGACACAAAAAATAAAATTAAAAAAATTATATATATGATGTGTATTTTTTATGTACGATGTCTTGATGTGAAATATGTATGATTTGCATTTTAACTAAATCCATGCAATTATCATGATATAATTTTGCATAAAATTATGTGATTTTTGTATGAACGTATGAAAATTGAATTTTACATAGAATTTTTATAAATCCATTAAGCGTGGTAAATTTGTAATGTCATATTGATGTTGAAGAAGGCCAAAAGGGGTTATGGGGATTATAGACTAAGGGCTAAGGGCTTCAAGTTGCTAATTTTTATTTTGTTTTTCTTTTCATGATCAATTTCCATTTTGTTTATTAGGAAGACATCATTGACATCGAATGTAAAAGAAACTTGACTTGCCATGGTTGCAATGCTCCTATAGTTCATTGTTATTATCTTCCCCCTTAGATAATTTTGTATTTTAGGCATGATTTTGAGCAAGATAGTCATAGGCATAAGGTCCATAAAAATGGCACCACTAGATGGTTCATCCAAATCATTAGGGTACACCAAGGGCTAGGAAATGGGGGTTATAAAACAATCATAGCAAAAGCCAACAATAATCCTCATTATTAATATGATTTTAAAAGCAAAACAAAAAAAAGGCAAAAAAGAATATGATGCTTTTCTTGTTGTTGAGGTACAAATCAGAAAAACACAAAAAAAAAAAAAAAAAAAAAAAAAAAAAAAAAAAAAAAAAAAAAAAAAAAAAAAAAAAAAAAAACAAAAAAAAAAAAAAAAAAAA
>Ga0116231_10008857_pt1 | contig 17390 bp, 9 predicted proteins | sample S1TSphgellanicum_2_FD_89695 | JGI IMG/M metagenome (GOLD analysis project Ga0116231, IMG submission 89695) | Host-associated microbial communities from peat moss isolated from Minnesota, USA - S1T2_Fd - Sphagnum magellanicum MG | ecosystem: Host-associated > Plants > Peat moss > Unclassified...
AATTAGAAAAAAAGGGAAAAAAAAAAAAAAAAAAAAAAAAAACGTTTAAACATCCCTTCTTGCATGATACTTTTATTTTTAGTGTCATCCTTAACAATGCACAATCAAGTTACCATCAAATAAATAACTTATGAATAAGGCAAGTTAAAAGTGTGACAAGTGCAAACCATGTTAAATTTACCCATGAAATTATGGAAAGTCACCGACATGTGGGACCCCAACCTTGATGATAACATTATAAACACTAAAAAGGATTCACTATAAATGAATTATTAGAATCAATTTGATGAATAGATAACTAAAATTTGCAAACCAACCAATCCAAATAAATAATTAAAAGTGAATTAAGACACTTTTTTTTTTGGAATACTTAGGTTTCTATGGAAATTTTGGTAATGTAGATAACCTCACCCCCTTTTGACTTCAATTTTGATTGATACATGTTAAAAAATGTAACACATTAAAAAATGTTATTAATGTTCCTTCCTTTGGAGATTCCAAAAATTGAACAAGTTTAATAAATGTCACTACCCCTCCCTCCCTTAGAGATTCCAAAAAATGAACAAATTTAATAAATGTCATTACATGTCCTTCCTTTGAAAATTCCAATAACCTTGTTAAGCTTGTTGGAAATGAAATAACTAATTCTTATCAATGTGGTTACTTGGTATATAGCCAACAAATGAGGGCAATAATTGATTATTGAATAACTAGTTATTGGGAGTCCAAAAAAAAACCATGACACCCACTACATTGTGAAATTTGTTGAGTTAAAGGTTTTGGACATAGATTGTAGTACATTAGGCCTTGCTCTTCATGCTAATTTTTTCACATCTTTGAAAAACCTACTTGAATAAGTTAGGTTTAATTTTCCTTTCTTTTCTAGTCTTTTGGCATCATTATGTTTTGACTTGAAATATAATGAAAATTAACATATTTGTAAACAAGATGATTGATGGTGCAAGGATCAATGGAAACACTTTTCATTTGTTGTCACTAATTTTTGGAATTGAAAGGATGTGGGAAGGATGTGGGTGGTTGCGAGGTAGGGTGGCTCATTTTTAGTGGATACACTGCTCCTTAAAAATCCATATGATAGTGTTAACATGATAGTTTATTACATGACATCATTGGTTAAATGGAGAATTACATGGTGGTTAATGAACTAAAATGATTTAAAAAATCCATATGAAGAAAAGTCATAATTTATTTTTTCATCATACATGTTAAGAATTTGTTTTTGAAATCATTAAAAACTTATAATGGATGTATGAAAATATGGCCCATTTGAGGCCATTCAAAAGCTCATAACCTTTTAAATTAATTTTTTTTCAAGCAATTGTTTTGCAATGTTCGTATTGCTTTAATATATCATATATTGAATCCTTGCAAGATATTTCAAATAAAAACAATATGTAAAAATGCATGTATAGAGAGGTGAAAATAAAAAATCAGTCCATATTTTTCAAAAGTTCATTTTTATGTATTTGATACTTATATGTTATAATTTATGTGTGTGTGTGTGTGTTTTTTTAAAAAATTCAAGTTGAAAATCTAAATCTAATCACGAATTTTGCATATTGTTAACCTTATGACATGTTGATTTAACACTTTACAAAAAATTGATTTAACACTTTACAAAAAATTGCATTATGATGCAAAAAGTGAGCCACCATACCTTACAACCACCCATGTGCATACTAAGAGAGGAAGGATTCATTTATGTAATCCTTTATAAAAACTTCTACATTAAATTTGGATAGTTTAATGTTGAATACAACAAGTTATTTATGTTGGGTGGTTACATAAAACATTGAACATGTGGTGCAACAATAATTTGGAACATCAATGGGGAGTTCACAAATGATGAAATGTCGGTCTTGTACTTGATTTTGTGGAACATGAATTGAATATATATATTTAGTAAAATAGTAAAAAGAGGATCAAAATTGGATTTTTATAAATTCAAACACTAAGTACATGGGTACTTGATAAAATAAAAAAATGTTGATGACAAGATTGCATACATGCATCATTGTTTCTAATTTGTAGTTTATTAAGGTTATATGATGTTTCTATCAAACTTTGATGGACGGATTGACTAGTTAGGGTGCCATTAAGATTTGCAATGCTTTTTATTTTGGTTAATTTGGTTGAAGACATTTGCTACATTGGGGATGTATTGCATTGGGATGCAACATAATTTTTTTGGTTAAACCATTTGAACAATTGTTGAAAAATATTTTTAATTAAGGGGAAAAATATTCATTAATGCATGTGTGGCATTCAATTCATGTGCACAGTGGTGTTAATGGATGGTAAACTCATCTTCTTCAATGTATCATTTAATTATTGTTATGTTTTACCATTTAATTACCATAATGTGTTTTTTCTTCAATCCATGTTGTGATGGCATTGATCATCATAAGGGAAAGTATCAACCATATAAAAAGGTTGTGCATACATACAAACCACCAAATCCAAATGTTCATAGAGACGATTTAAAGTCTTGTTTTCATAAATGTCAATGTTGGAAAAGTCCTTTCATCCTTCACAGAACCAACGAATCACAACCAATTTTTCGCCTTCATGAACTCATTAAAACGGGCACATAATAATGCATTAGAAGAAAGATTTTTCCAAAGCCTAAACAAAGGATTCAAATCCAAAGGTTGGTCCATACTAGCCCATTGTGCATTAGATTTCATTGTGATCTTAAAAAAAAAACATTGTAGGTCGAAAATGTCCACATCAAGAATTGCAAGATCCATGTTTGGTTTGATCCAAGCTTCCAAGGTTGACAATAAAACCCTTTTAATAGAGCCAAATGGATAAAGAAGGTTTCACATGAGGATTTCAACAAATATTGTGGATAAACTAACCTTAAAGCATCCATAACTTCTTGTGCAAGAAATATTTTTTCAAGCTCATCATTGAACTTAGCTACAAGTTTAAAACACTACTTTTAAGCATCATTGACAATTTGCTAAAGGAAAACACGATTCACAAAATATAGAAAAATGTTTAAAGGTAGTAGTTGTGCATCATAATGGGAATTTTGCATAAGCTTAAGTTTTCCATAGATGTGTTTAGATCAGGTGCGCATTCATGCACCACCACATTTAATGTCCCATTCAACAAATTATGGTATTTAGTGAACACATCACTTGTATAAGCAAGTTGGGGACCATTGTACCAAGAGTACAAATCTACTTGGGCACAACTTTATAGCAAAAATGATATCACAAACAAAACATTCTTGGGATTGGAAGAATTTAATCAACTCATTCAACCCTTCAAGCATTGGCATGAAACAAAACAACCCCAAGATTACCTCCAACACACAAAGAAGTTGAAGGTTATAGGTAGCTTGGGAGATTGTGGTAGAATTTTAATGCATTTTCAAAACCAAGGCTTTGTATTAAGATAAAACTCTATTTGTTGGGAATAACATAGAAATCCACCAAGTTTTGATGTTCCAAATAATGCATTGACCTCATGTTTAATTTTCACAATGTTGGCTAGTTTAGCAAACTCTTTGGTTTTCTTTGGACTATGAAAATAAGCATAAAAAATTTGGGACACATTTGCAATCTTCCCTACAATGGCCAACTTTGAAAATGTTTGCATCACCAAATTTGTGTAGTGGTTCATGCAATGTACATTAATGTGAATGGAACATTATGGTCGTTCAATTAAATTGTCACCTTAGTTCTAACACATTGACCCCATTAGCTCCAAATGTAATAAACTTTGAAACCATTATTTCTTGAATCAAACCACCATATGAAACCATAAGATCCAGTATAATTCTCTTCAAATGGTTTGAAGTGATTGCATCAACAATATGTTGTAGAAATAAAGGAGTTATTTGCTAATTTTGGGTGAAAGCACATTAAGGCCCCTAGAAAATGTAGTCACAAGTATAATCATTCTACAGTTAATTTTTTTGGTAACATATGAACATCACATCTTGGATTTTTTTTCTTTGTTATGAACCACAAACATGATGCCCTATGACTGTTGAAAAAATGTAAATTACATTCTCTCTATACATTGATTTTATCCAATCCTTTTCATCTAACTATTATATCAAAATTAATTTTTTATTCAAAGTGAACTTTGAGTTTCAAAATGTTGTTATGAAAATTCTAAAGTTTTCTCTTGTACTTAGGATAGCCAAAGGATGTCATCAAGATTTTAGCTTATTGCATAATATGATACTCATTAAATGCATCACCTTTTTGGTGAAAAATGGCTTGCCTATAATGTGCTTTCACCCTTTCCCACCACATATGCATGGATGGAAACCCAAGACTATTGATCCATGGTTGTAACTTCATCACATGAAAGGGAGATAAATTTAATAGCTTGAACCAAATCTTTGATTTTTTTCACCACCAATTCATGCATACAAGTTGCCACACACCCCCCTCCAAATTGTATTGAACCAATACAATTTTGGAAAATCTTGGACTTTGAGAAAGTACAACAACTTGCTCAATGTTAATCATAGGTTTTCCATTAAATATTAATGAAAACAAATAGCAAAATGGACTGATTTTTTCTTCCTTTATGTAATAACATTATGAAAAACTTGATTGGCTATGGTATCCTTATTAACATTTGCATAGAGATGTTCATCTTTTGCATGGACAAAATCTTTGTTCATATAAAATTTCCTAGTTTTACAAACATTTGGGATTACAATTAAAGCCTTTCTCTTACATCGTGTTTCCAATGGTTGTTCAACTTAGGGGTGAAAAGTTTTTCCTTCACCTTTATTTTGGAATAGACATTGCATTTGATTTTATACACCTTCCCATCTAAACCTAAAATTGAATCAACCCATGGGAGTTTAATTTGCATTCCAAATGTCTTGAAAAACATTTTTTGTTTCATATTCCTTTTGTTCCAAGTTGTTTTCTTCAATATAAATCCATAGGTTTACTTTAGAAAGAAGATGAAAAGGATAGAGGGGATTTAGGTTTTCATGGCTAGATGATGTTACATTGGTAAGAACAAATTAATTTGTAGGAAAAATAAATGATGTGGGGAAGAACCAAATGAAGTGCCATTTTTAAATAAAAGTTTATAACTTCAATAAACCTTGCAAGTTGGGATGGCTATGCAATGAATGCAAACAACAATGCAACCAGTGGCTATGTGGTGAACAATGATGGCAACACAACATTGCAACATATGGCTACATGACAAGTGGTGATAGCATTGTTGCAATACATGGCTACATGATAAATGGTGATGGCAACATTGCAATACATGGATATGCTACAAATATAAATAGCAATGCAATATATGACTACATGAAAAAAAATGGTGTTGTCATGATAGATGGTTACATGACAAATGTAGGCAATGCCACAACAAATGGTTATGTAATGAATTGCAATGGTTACATGATGAACATATCAAATGGCTTTACAACTTGGGAACTTCAAGAAAACATGTTGATGAATGTGAAATGCGAAGCTTCAAGAATGAATGATACTTAAACAACAAACGTCAACAATTAAAAGCTTAAAGGAAGGTGCAAGGAGTGAAAAGCTAAAAAGTACTTTGAAATGCAAGAGATGCTCAACTTTTATGGCCCTTGGGGCTCAAGCCCTAAACCTCCATTGTGATTTGTAAGTTGTAATTTGTAAAAACTTAAATGCACATTACACCCACAAGATCCAAGCCCCAAATCCCATAGTGCATCCATGATACTAATAATTTCCAAATGACACAAAACAACATTGAAACTTGAATACATAATCCAAAAATTGCATAAGAACTTTTGAATAAATGCAAAATTGCAAACAAAACATGGGGATTGGGTATTAGGGTTAGATGTTAAAGATTAAAGATCCAATTTCGATTTTGGAGGATTTAAAACCTGATTGTAATGAGGCTTGACATGTGACCATTTGAAAAATCCCTCCCACCGCTTGCAAGTCACAATTCACCACAAGTTTCAAGAATCAATATTTTCAAAGTTATGGACTTTGGAGTTTGAAGTCTTGGTGTCTCACCTCAATGAATGAATTGCCTTTGATTCTAGTCAATATAGTAGGCCACGTGATGGTTTCAAACCCTACTAGAAACATATGTCTTCACAAAGGCATAAGACCATGTATGGGGGGTTGATGCCTACCTAGTGTTAGAAGGCCAGGGAAGTTGGTGACCTAATGATAGGGAAGCCAATGACCATAGCCATGGTGAACATGTGGTTATTGCTTAACTTTGGACAAGGTTGAGGTGACTAAGGTGAGTTGGGTTTTGAGGTAAATTAAAAAACCTTTATTACAAGCTTATTGTTTGTCAATACTTGCTTCACATGGATATGGATATCACCTAATGGATTTGAAGGTTGGGATTCATTGGGTGATGGAAGTCATTTGGACATAAAATATAATGATATCATCTAATTTCATTTTTTTGCTATGGGTTTGTTTCACAAGTGTTTAACATTAATCCAATGTGCACCCAAATGGCTTGAAACCTAAACAAAGAGAGCATGCAAAAAATCATTTCCAAATCATGTCAATTTGGCCTTATAAAATGCATTTAATACTAAGAGTTGTAAAATGTAAAAATTCATTCATTTTGAATTCTTTTAGAAATCACATATAGTTGATTTGAGTCTTAAACAAAAAGACAAGTTATATAGATTGTGAATATGTGATTGATTCATAATATTGTGTTTTAGATAAATAATTTTGTAAAGTTTGTTCAAAACACTATGTTTGATATCAATTTATTATTTTTATTAATTAAAAATTTAACTTTATTTCTTGTAAAATGATAAAAACAACACTTAATTAAACTATATCTTAAATGGGAAAACATTTTACAACTTCAAAAAATCATAATCTTCAAGATTATCATTACACAATGTATTACATAATATTTAATTATCATCTAATTAAAAATTTTAAGGTTTTAAATTAAATAAAAAATTCATGAAAAAAATTATTGATTATGGTTGTGTCTTTGTATGTGCAAAATTTTATAAACAAATCCCCACTTAATCATTTTGTTAAATTATAATGTTATAAACTACTACAAGTTAGAAACGTACTCCAATTGACATTTGAATTGTTCATATGTTGCACCAATTTCACAACATAATGAAAACTTAAGATGTTATCTACCTTTAATTATAATTTCACAAAATCTTCTCCAAATATCTAAAGACCCACATTAAAAATATTTTACATTTAAAATGTTCAAATTGTGAATGGATGGGTTTTGTGTTCATGGTACCATGGAAACGCAAAGAGATTTTGATTAGCTAGTCCCAATGATTGGCTCATATGGTGATATTTCAATGATCCTGTTTTAAGTTGTTATGTTGTTGTCCAATATTTCATGTAATGGGTGGGGATGGTAAATTACCTCCCACACTATGTTGAATATAGGAGACACAAATAGAGAACCCCCCACATCCACATGGTGGGTGGATTTGCTCTGAAGTCTTAATTGGGTAGGCGATAGAGATATCCGCAAATGCACCCTCTGTTTCACCCCTTATCTCCTCTGCTTTTGCCCCTTATCCCCTCTTTCAGTGGTATCCGCAAAGTAAGGAAATTTTATTAAATCTGGGTATGAAATGATGAAACTCAGCATTTAATCCACAAGGTTCGAGAGTAATTATAGTAGTTGTATAGGTAGGAGCAGTGGAAATATATGTAGCAGCACTGGAGGCGCTCAGGAAAAAGGAAAGATAGGATGAAACTCAGTTTACCACCAAAATTCGTTGAAAACATTTCTGACTTTCCCTTAGCAACAGATGCAGCACTGAATTAAAAAATTAGTTTTTCCAGATATAGAAGTAGCGAAAGCTAGCTAGCTAGCTAGCTCTGACAGTAAGAGGATGTGGAAGGTACTCAGAGACGCAGCCTCCTGTCAGCATTTAGAGGATGAGGATTGTCAACCATCAAGGTAGAGCTAACTTGATGATGCCAGACACAAAAGGATCATGTGGTCAAGCCTACTACATAGAATGAGATCTGTGTTGAGCTTTTGCAGTTGTTGATTCAAGATGATGGTAAAGGGAAGGAAGATGTTTGCCTCAGGCTGTCTCTTAGTAAGCGTGTATATATTTAAAACCATCCCCTTATGCAGATGTCATCATGTGCACCGCACATTCCTTGGATTTTGTTTTTTTCTCCACTTCACACCACAACATGGTGGTGGAGAAGCATCATCATCACCCCAATATGTAAGTGCCCACACACAAGTGTGCACTGTATTTTGCTGTACTCATTATGATCACATTGAAAGACAAAGAGGCAGTAAGCATCAAGACTTTGTTGGGGTCCCAACAAAAGTCCCACAATTTTTTGCTTTTTTGGTTTCATCATCTTTGATGATTTTGTTTCAAGTTATGAGGCAGAGGGATTAAGATGGTAAAATGATTCCAACACAACCCATGGGTGATGGTTCATTGGTATAGCCCATTCTGGGACCGTAGGAACCTCAGAAAATGTCCAGGGTTCAAATCCAATGGAGTACAGGTGAAACTCTTGCTTTTTTGGCCCTTTATTGTAACAAGCTTTGGTGTCCTATTCAGGCACTTTAGGGTTTTTCCACTTTTGGTTCTTCCAGTTTCACTTGTAAGTGTGTACATCAAGTGTGAGGGTACACTCTTGAGCAGGGAATTTTTTTGGGGTGAAAATTTTCCAAATGATGATTTTTTTCAGATTGGCCAAAATTTCTGCATTTTTTGACTTTTTAAAGTCACTCAAAAACTTTAGTTTTTTGAAATCACTCAAAACAGACTAAAAATGAGGAAGATATGAGGCTGGAACTAGAGAGGGTCTAGAGCTAATTTTTTCAAGAAAATTGAAGCAAACTATCACCTTATTATCCTTTTCCTCCTGTGTTTTTTGCATTGCTCCTTTACTTCTGACACTCAAAGAACATTTGTAACCCTCCAGTTTACACGGTCCAATGACACAAAAGTCACTCAATTTGGTTAAGGCATTAAGAAAATATTGAAAAATGTTTGATGATAAGTACATGTTTGGTGATAGGTGATTCTACCCTAAATCACACAATTGACTTAAAAAAGAAAAGCCCTGCTATTGTGATAACAAAAGAAAGTGGCCAACACCATAGGCCCTGGTAAAACCAGTTACCACTGAACAGACCAGCAGCTTGTCTTACTCTCTTGGCTTAGCATGTTCCTAGGTGAAACAGGCCAACCAAGGGCCTTGGTCCATAGTTAGTGCCCATTAAAAAAACACTGCCTACAGCATGCAGCTATGTCTCAAACTGTCACCCACAAATTGGTTTCCAGTTCAAGCCAAAATTGTATCCCAAATATGCCAAGTTTCTTCTTCCCTTTGGTCAGAACAGATCAAAAGTCTTTGGGGGCCTCTCTCTAGTTGTTTGCATCGAGATGAGACAAATTTTCTTTCAGGCTTTAATTTTGCATCAGGAAACAGTTTCTCTTCGATCTTCATGCTTCTTTTTGTACTAAGATGAGACAAAAAGGAAAAATTGTGTTTGGGTTTTCTTTTGTACTCAGATCAGACAATATAGTTTTCTTCAGTACTCTTGAGGCTGTCTTTTGTAGAGTCAAGATGGGAGATGATGATAATATACTCTTTCTTCTTCCTACAAGGCCTAACAACGTACTGCTATTTTATTACAAAGCAAAATAAGTATCTCTTTGCACGATTTGCTTCATGCTACTTGTGATGGCTTTAGGTCCTAGGTTTCGGGTTTTTTTTGGTTAGGGCTCTCCTCATTGTGTGTTTTGCACTTTGGGGTGTGATCTTTTGTTTGGACTTTGAGCCTTTCTTTTTTTCTTCTCTTGTTGCCTTGCTGGGTGTTTTTCCTTTATTTATTTATTTATAAAATAAGTATGGGTTTATGAAGCTCTTGCTGTTCTCCTTGCACTCATGAAAATGTGTGTTTGTATATCACATACCCACAAACATTGGCTGACCTGAGTTTCTCTATCACCATTTTTCACCTCAGCTAATATTACCCATTTATAAACCTGGGGTATGTATTCACACCCAGAAACATGGCAAGTTTTGAACATGAGCTCAAGGAAGAAGATGGATCTAGATCATACCCAGCTTTAGGAGCTGAGTTGCTGATGCGCCTCTTCCTGATTGGATATCCATGTCCTAGTCATTAGGACAAATTGGGGTTTTTACACTAGGTTTTTAAATTGAATATTCAGTCATATCAAATACTGGACCACTTTGGTTTTAATGAAAACAAACTAGTCATTTATACCAAAAACATGATGCCCATGCATGCATGGTGGTTTAATAAAATTTAGCCTTTCATGTCTATGTTGATTGAAGAGCTAACTAATGCGGCCTGACTAATTTTTAATTTTTAAAAATAATTTTCTCACATGAGTAATTAAAAAGAATTTCCATTGAATTGTGGATGGGTCATGAAATGGTTAATTGTAATCAATTTTGTAATGTTTGTAATTTCAAACTCAAAGACATTACATTAGTTCAAATCATTTCAAGAAATTCAATGTAATGTCTTTCGCTACAATAGTGTGAAATTGTCAAAACTAATGCGAAGCACAAAATATATGTCAATCATCATGGTAGCATCATGTTGGATGTGTCAATTTGTTAGTCAATCTTGATACATTGATGAATGATCTCACAATAATTTTAATTATTTTTCACTTTGTAAGGTAATTTTCAATTAATTTATTGATTCTCAAGACTAAATTTTGGTTGTCATAGGGGACCAAAACCAATCCACCATATGCACCTTGTTTGGAAGGAAAAAATCTAGAATGTCTAGATGGCAACTAAATTTAGTTGCCATATTTGGATATTGTTATTATTTTGGTTGTCATTTTGATATTTTTTATTTGGGATTAAATTTCAATCACCATTAAGATAATTTGTTTTACCCCTTGCAATTTTTATTTATTTTTTACGTAGGTTAATCCTATACCAACATGAAACCAATGATGCACCCCTAAGTTCATTGTGAGGTATTGGGAGTAAACTTTTTAAATGAACAATAGTAGAAAGAAAAAAGAAAAAAGGAAAACTTGGGGCATGCTTGCTAGCTTCTCAATTGGGAAAAGAATAATGAGATACAAGATGAAACTAGGATGATGTGACAATCAAGGGCACCTTATAAATAAGTCGCATTCACAAGTTAAACAATACAAGTGGTTAGTGCAAATGAAGCTAATTTTAAGTCATGAACTTGCCTTTAACATTACATTCGCAAATAACTAGACTTGGCAAAAGGTTACCACCTTCCTTCCTATAGTATATTGAATGATTGGTGGTAGAAGTTACATTAAAAGGATTAAATTAAAACTCTTGGGGAGTTGCAAAATTATGAGTATTGCAACTTTGCGAGTTCATAACTTTCTCATATGAGCTCCAATTCGGGAGTTTCAAAAGACAATGTTGTAACCCTTGAAAAGATATTTCCAATGTTATATTGCTTGTTCTATTTGGAAGTTAATTGTATATTGTTTCCCAGGTTTTTGTGATTTGAAGTTGAACTTCTAATTTGATTCCTTTCCATTTTTTTGCCATAACTCTTAACTCACATTTGCAAATGGAAAATGCAAATTCAATTTCAATATTTGATTTTAAAGATCTTTCCAACAATATATTGGGATCCAATTTGGACCACATTTACTACTTCAACATTTGTCCCAAAATTGGTTTTACAATTTCATAGGTTTTTAAACTTAATTAATAATTTGATACATTTTGATTGGCAAAATCAACACATTTTATGTTATGGAGATTAATTGTGACATTATTCAAACTATTTTTATGGCAATTGATTTGATTAAAAATGTGAAATTCATTCTACTATCATTTCTTTTATTAGTTAATTTCAATAAAATAATAGGATAAATGTTGACCTATTAATACACATGCAACATCCAAAAATATAATTGTAGTCACAAATGAAATATGGCAATTCATGGTATGACCCATTGTAATCACAATAAATGAACTTTGGAGGCCCCAATTATGTCCAATTTGACTAGATTGAAAATTGGAGTTAATCATAACAAAAACAATGATTTCCATGTTAATCAAAATGAACCAAGTCAATTATTTGTGCACTCATGACCTTGACTTTACAATCAATGTAGTTGTAATGCTAATATCATAAAACTCATGGTTTTGTTATAGTTATTTATATTCACATTGACATGATGATTCCATAACCTTATCACTTTATGGATGAAACCATAACACACTTTATTTATGCATGCAAATAGTTTTTTGAATCTTCACCAATTTGTTATGCTACATAATTAATTATTTTTCACCAATTACCTAATCCCTAATTGATTGTAGGGAATGTTTCACTAACATGACTATGTGCCATTTGATGAAATCTCCCCCAATTATATCACATTTTTTGTCGACATTTTTTTTGTTTTGTAATTTTTTTTTCATGTTCCTACTTGTTCATTTGTTGAACCTCATAATTCATGTTCTTTTGTCTCCTATAACATATAAATTCAATGTTCATGTACAATTTGGTTATGTTTTATATATGGTTTGAGTGCATTGGTTACCATGAATAGTCAATTCACAAGCTTCAACTATTCATATTCTCCTATGTATTCAAGTTAGTTACTTGGTCCATGGTGGGGCTCACTAGTTCATTTATGTTGTCATCACTTAGGTCCTTTCTCTATTATGTTATCAGTTATCACTAGATTTTTTTGGGCAATTTATCATCATTTTTCTACTTTGAAATAAAAGTAGTTACTTATACAAAGGAAAGGGGGGAAAATCCCTTTAAATTACCAAAAAAAATCAAAGGCCACATGTGATGGACTAGAAAATAATTTCCTCGGACCATTGATTTTCCACCCCTAACCTTAAAACCTTGTAGGATCTCACCATGTGGCCACACCCCAAGTTTTCAATCTCACCAAATGACAACATTTAAGCCATCAAGTGAGCCCATGCACAAAAACCTTAAATCACAACTCATCGAATGTTGATGATTGATGTGTGCAAGAGCTCACCACCTTTTAAGCTTGAGCTTGTATCCTCCTACTACCATTTGATGAAACTTTTCTCTTCCTCTCACCAATATGTTGTGTAGTTTCATTGAAGATGTTTCATAATCACTTACTCATGAACATCATTGCATTGTGTTTTTTGAATAGGGTTATGAGGTTCATCATTAACATTTCATAAGAAAATCTTGTTGTTTATCTTGCATGTTAATTTCCTAGTTTCATCAAGTTTCCCTATTGGTAAAAGGGTGTGCCATTGTTGTGTCTATGTTGTTCAACTTCACTTCTAAAAGAAAGCTTGTGATTATCTGTAATTTGGCCTTGATTCTTTCCAATTTTCTTTTGAGTGTTTGCAAGATGTTGTGCTTAAACATGTTAAAGTTATGGTGCTAAAATTAGCCTTTGCTTTGTGCAATTTTTGTTTTTTATGTTGACTTCTCTACAAAACTTTGATGTACCTTCAATTTTGAATCAACTTTTATGCATATGCAAGACAAAGGGTTAAAATGGGCAATGGTGATTATGGGTGATTTGTTGCAAACCTTAAAGGTTTTGATTCTCTATGATGATTGTCTTTAATATAAGTTAATATTGCTCCTCTATCCCTTTGATTTGTGTGGAAATTGTGATTGGCAAATGATTTGAAGAATGAATGTAGGATTGTGTTGAAGAGGTCTATGAAAGAACAAGAAACCATAGGTTGCTCATGAGTTTTATGTGTGATTCATCCATGCGTTAGCCTTTTCCAACCTTCTTCCTTGTTTGTTCTTTGATTTCAAGATTTTTATAAAGATAGTGTGTGATGTAAAATTATTGCAGTATTGAAAGTTGCTTCATTGGTGAGTCATGAATCCTTTTGTTTTTTCAGATTTGTACAATCTCATTCAATGTCAATCTTCTTTCACAATGTTGCCACAACTCGCATATAGTTACAAGTTTATGTACTTTTATTCCAATAAGAACACTTGTTGTTGGTGGGCATTGTCATTTTTTATCCCAATGTTAGATTCTTCATCTTGTGACCCTCTTAGCTTGCATCTTCCCATCCCCTCTTTCCTCCTTTCAATTTTGATCCTTCACTTCTAAACCTAGATCCAAAGCTTTGTCATCTTGTATGGTGTTTTGTGAGCTTTGTAAGGTGATTTGTGAGTTTCTTGGGCTTGTTTTTGCTAAGGGAGAAACTTGATGACCTATGTTTCTATCTTTGTTGAATTCAATGGTTACTTTACAAGCCAAATGCCTTGGTTTCCATTTTGTCAACATGTTTTACCCGCTCTTCACAATCCAATTGTCATGATTTTTCTTTGCATGATTTTTTCAAAATTGTAAACGTATGCTAACTTGGTTTGATTTTTGGTTTTTGAAAATGCCAATTTCATGGGTTGAATTCTCACAAAAGTGTTTGGATTTCCTTGTGAAATTTGACTTTCAGTTGTTTGTTCAACCTTCTCCAAAAAAATTAAGTAACACATGCATACACAAAAATATTGATCACCTTAATCACTACAATTTGACACAAGTAAATGAAAAAAAAATCGGCCTCATCAGCTGAAAAACCCTATATGCAACAACAGAATAGCTTTAAAAAAAACTCTAAATAATTTTCAATGATAACCAGATGTTAGCTTTGCAGCTCTGAATATAGAGGAGAGGCAAGAAATTTCACCCTGAGAATCAATCAATCCTTGGGGCAGCCATGTTGTTGAGATAAACAATGTGACAGTGGGGGACCAGCTAGAGCTCCATTTTAAGCAGCAAATGATCTTCACAAGTGGTCCCACTGGAGTGGCTACTTTGCAAGCAAAAATGGGAGGAAAAAGAAAAACACTGATGATCTAGCCTATCTATCGATCTATCTATCTATCTATCTATCTATGTATCTATCACCTACTCCTTCAACAAACTTCATAGTAACATTTTGGAATTTTCTAGCACAATTTTGTCCTTTTGTTTTATACGGCGGTCCGCAACCCCATCAACGAAGCGCGCGCCGTTACCCATGCAAAATTCAATGAATGCTGCCATGAGCCAGTCGATCGGTTGCAGCCTTTTCTGAGGGAAGAAGGGTCGAGGGAGTCCGGGCCCGCACTTCAACACCATTGAATTGCATTGAATTCCATCATCGCCAAAAATCCTCCCAAAAAAACAAAGCATCATGTTCTGTGCCAGAGAGCCGAGAGACAATCAAAGTGACCCAAGTCAACCAAGATAGCTGCGCACTGTCAGTTTGTCACTCTGCATTCATGATTCAAGAATCATTGCAATTCAAGCCAAACTTTTACCCAACTGCTCGTCCTCAAGGGGGTTTGCTCCCCCCAAGGCATCGCCTAATTTGACAGAGGGTCCTAGCATGAGGGTCCTAAGCCCAACATTATTAGGGGAGGCCTATAAGAGCATGAGTCCCCCATTGGAAGTCCTACTCCAAGGATACTAAAAGTGTAGTAAGGTAACAGCTTGTGACAATGGCAGTATCAGTATGGCAAGCAAGGTTCATGCAAGGTAATAATCAAGTGCACATAAAATGTGTAAGGTAACAAGCCCATGACTATTGCAGTATTGCAAGCAGGGTTCACACAAGGTGATAGTGAGGCGAGTGCTGGCCCGATTTCGATAATGCCTTTGTTTGAGGGCATTACCCTCTTTGAAAAGATGTTGAGGAGGCATTATTAATGTGTTTATAGTGCCCCTCCAAATGTACTCGGAAAGTTCTTGGATTGCTTAATGAATTATCTTTAGGCAAGGATCTCAAAGACAAATCTTATTCCTATAGAGACAAAATCAAGGTTCTTCCAAACCTTTTGATCACCTATTGCGGTAGGCAATAAGTGTCATGCCAACAAATAAATCTTGGATATGGGCTAGTGGATGCGAAGTGTCAACTAAAGGCAGGCCTAACCCAATATAATATAATGGGTACACTCCAAAAAGCCTTCCAGCCCCTACATTTGTGCACATGATACTCAGATCATCAAAACTCCCCTATGAAACAAGTCAATGCCCAATTATGGCAACTCATGCAGCTACACTGTGTCAGGGTTGGGGAGGAAGGGGGGGCTGTTAAAAAGCAACAAGCTTTGCATTAGAAGAACTAACTAACTGTTACACACTAGCCACAAGATGCTTGATATGACTCACTTGTGGATGAACCTCAACTGAGTTGATATTGGGTTCCACCTTGGTAACCCATTGTGTAAGAAGTAAGCTTTATATACATATATACATAGGTAGATAGGTACAAAAATAGGTGATTACTAGGTAAGTACATGGTTTATACATAGGTAAGGGCTGTCTGTCTTTACTACCTGTGTACAAACAAACAAGGGGGTTGTTAGTAAGTACATTGAAAATTTAATGAGCTAACCATGATGGTTAGCTAGGCAACTGGAATCCAGAAAACTATTTCCTGACCATTTATCATTCATCCTTCATGGTGCACTGGTGGGTGTTGGTTCACTCTGGCTGCAGGAGGTGGGTGTGGGGGAAGGACCATTTGACCTCTCTCCTCAACTCTCCACTCACCTCAGACCTGCCCCCACTCTATAGAGTACAAGAGTACACAGGAGAGTGGCATCCAATGCCTTCCACGTGCAGCTATTTCTCGGTCTGTTTCTGAAGCAAAAATGTTGTTGGGATAGTCAGTTGCTACTTGACTGAAGAGGCTCTCCATCACTCCAGCTTGGTGTCGAATCTGGATGGCCTTGAACAAGATTATATAACTCATAAAACCATATGTGGATGGATGATAATTTGAGCTGTGGCATAAATTCATCAACTTCAAAACTGGATTCCTTTGTAAACAATCCGATTCAAAGGATATAAGTGTAAATATTAGCAAGTAGCTTGATTGTTTCTACCGAACTTTGGCATTAAAAAGTCATATATAATTGGTTCTTTTTCTAATTCCTCATAGATGAATTTGGGATAAGAATGGAGAAGGGTGTTTCTGCAAGGGTACAATGGAACTAGCCCCACAATTTTTTATGGAGTCACTCTATTAGGGGGTGCTAGATTCATCATGGGCATGTTCTAAAATAACACCTTCCAAGCACACTCTCCTCTTAAGAAAGGTTGTTTGATTGTTTTGTCATGTTGAGATCCCCAAACCATGGTGCCTCTCGCTCTCTTCCCATGTTGGGTGGGTGAATTCATTAACCTGGTATATTGATAGGTAAATAATAGGGTAAATATGTACCATATTTGGTTAATAATTTTTTTATTGCCTTTTAAATTACCCTACCTAACGTTTTGTCATGTTAAGATCTCCCGAACATGCCCCCCCCCCCCCCCCCCCCCCCCCCCCCACTCCCGACCAGCGCCTCCCCCCTACCCCACACACCTCCTGCCAAACATCACAAACACAACCAACAAACACACACAA
>Ga0116231_10008858_pt1 | contig 17389 bp, 11 predicted proteins | sample S1TSphgellanicum_2_FD_89695 | JGI IMG/M metagenome (GOLD analysis project Ga0116231, IMG submission 89695) | Host-associated microbial communities from peat moss isolated from Minnesota, USA - S1T2_Fd - Sphagnum magellanicum MG | ecosystem: Host-associated > Plants > Peat moss > Unclassified...
AGACTTTCTACCTTGCACACTTTGAGTATTAAGAAACAAAGAATCATTTGTACAAAACCGAAATACACACCGCGATGGGGTTTTTGCCTAAAACAACCCCCCCCCCCCCCAAAGCAAAACTTGGATTATGTCAATGAACCCTAACTGAATTTCAATTGGATTTCGCCTTGATAACCATATCTTATAGACATGATAGATCCTGTAGTCAGGTAGCCAAGTGAGATAATTAGGTGACTATTAGGTGATTAGATGCACATAGATTGGTTAGTACCAGTTTTTTTCATTTCATTTTGATGATGGAGCACTAGTGGCAATCATCAGAAAATGGATTTAGTATTGATGGCAACAAGTTATTGCAAAATTCTGGAAACAATAGAAACTCTGGCAGAAGAACTTGAGTTAACACTGGGAATCTGTCTAAATCTGGTGAACTCTTTTTTGAGGTATGTTCAAGTTTGGGACAACTTTAAAAAATGTGCAAGAGTATACTTCGCTTTTAACTTTTTTGGGTACAATTTTGCACCAACTCACCAGAGAAAAAAAGGCTGGTTAGTACTTAGTACATAGGTAAGGGCTAGGTAAATTGTGAATAGGGTAATAAAAATATAAACTGAGCTAACCATTGTGGTTAGTTAGGGTACTAGAACCCAGTGGGAAAGTGTTTCCTGTCCACCCGCCATGCATCCTTGATGATGCACTGGTGGTTATTGGTTCACCCTGGCCCATATTTTGTTTAGGGTAAAACCCTAGGACTAATGCTTTACATGGCGTAAAGCGGTGGCCCAGGATGAAGGATGAAAAACAGGAATAATGAAGTGAGAAGTTAAGCAGGGAAAGATGAAAAAGTGAGAGGTCCTGCAGGTGAGAGTGAAGAAGCCAGAGGTACCACTTTATTTGAGAACTTCTCGGGCAATTGCTATTTGTACTGTCCTGAATTAGCGTACTTTGCCTGTTCCATTCCTTTACAGGGATTAAAAATCGGCCCAGGTGAATTGACCCCCCCACATGGAGATCATGGTAAAAACGCCAAAACCCACTTTAAAATATTTAAGTGAGTTTTGGCGTTTTTACCATGATCGCAATGTGGGGGTCATTTCGTCTTGGCCTTCAAAATCCATTGGGGCCAAGATATGACCTATCGTTGAAAGTGTATTAAAAAAGGAGAAGAGTAGGGGGATGGTCTTGTATTCAACTTGTGCATCACCAACCAGGGCTGTATCTTGCATCAACAAGCCACATCTAATCGTAAGAAAGAGAATATCAGAGGACCTTTTCAAGTTTGGTGGTAGTTAAATTATTTTTGAAAAATTCAAAAAATTTCGAGATTATCTGTTTGATATGTCAAAATTTAAGAAAATTACGAGAATTTTTTTTTGGGTGAAAACCGTCTTTTTTTGGTGGAAAATTTTCACCATTTTATGAAGAAAAGGACCCAATGACATCATCAAAGGTTTTTTTCAAAAAATTCCCAAAATGTAGCCAAATTTTTAAGAAGATGGCTATGAAATGGCCCAAAAAAATTGGCAGATTTTGATAGATTTATAGTTTTTCCCTAAATCCTCTTGTGTCTGATTGTCACTTTGGGTGTGAAAAAAAAGCCCCATTGGTGAAAACCCAAGAACTTATTGTTTTATGCTAATCCACCATAGTAAAACATGTACCAGATAATTTATAACATTTCTCTGTCCAATAATGTGATGGAACATTATGTTTCCCCATTTTTGCAAAAAGAAGCATTTTTAAAAATGTTGTAAAAAGTTTCATTATGTTATAATTTTAAAGTTCAAAGAACCTGCAAAAGAAGCCGCCTACATTTATTGCTTAGATGTCAGAACTTATTATTTTACTGCCAAAATGGATTTTGAAAAATAAAATAAAAATTTGGCACCCGAGTACCAAACCTGAAAAGGTGCTCTGGTACATGAAAGCATGGAGTTAGTGTATGATAATTACACTTGAACAGTATAAGTGTCCACAACCAGACACGTGCTGTCTTTTAGTTGGGTAGATCAACGTGGAGTTTACTCCCCTAAAATCCTGTCATCTTTTGACAACATGTTCGCCTAGGTGCTGGACGGCCTAGCACGCATTCGTTCATATGTTCCAGGAGCCGGGCATCACTGAAATAAGAACTCTCGAGGTGGGAGCCAAGGGTGTTCTTAATTCAGTAATGCCCGCACTCCGTGAGTGTTGACCAACATAAAGCGCTGCCAGATTTTTTTCCCGGGAAAACTTTTAGCCCATGATATCCGGCGGGTACCCTCCGGGTATCAAAGATTTTTCAATGGGAAAAGGTGGCAGTGAATTTCGAAAAAACGGAATTCCGTCCATACAACGGTACGGAGCGTTGTGCGGAGGGCATTCCAGTTTTTGAGATGCATTGCCATCACATTTTGCTTTACAACATAACCTCCAAATACACTAAAAATAATCTGGCAGTGCTTTATGATAGGAGTTTTATCACTAAACAGCCAATAAGCCAAAAATGGTTTTAAAAATAAAAAGTCAAATTGATGCAGCAACCCGACTTTTGTCTCCAAAGTTTGGTTTTTGGTCCAAGGCTCCCAATGGTATTCTAATCAGGGAAGTCCATGTCAATTTGAGGGGTAGTTTGATTTAAATAAGGTGTGCAGTGACCACTCAAGGGGGTTTTGCCTGAAGGCAAGAGAGAGCCAATGTGGTGAAAGACAATATCATCAGAGCATCTCCAGTGGTGTTCAGTATGTGACCCTGCAAAAATATTTCTCACATCCGCATTTGTTTAGTTATTTACTTTCTTCCAACTCCACCTATAAAACTAAAAATGGGATGCAAATAGGTGGTAGATCACTAATGGCAACCCAGCTGGACCAATCAAACGTTTTAGCCAATCAACACTAGGTGTTAGGCTTTGCTGTGCCTTTTATTAACCTCTGCATCCTGTGCTAAAATCGCCAAAACCATTTTGCAAAGCCAAACCAACATGTTTTGACTTTTTTTAATCCAATTTTCTTTTGTAGGGCCACAAACTGAGCATTGGTGGAGCTGCTCTCAGGGGTTGCAGTTATATCTGGGGAAATTGTGCATGGCGGGTTGCAATAAGGTCTAAGGGCAATTGGGTAGCACTTATTATGGCTAATCCACCTTCAATTGCTTGATTTACCTATTGACGGTAGATATGCAAATTAATACATTTAAGAAAATTTCACAATCTGACCAATTGCATTATGAAAAAGCCTTCAAAAGGTGCTAGATTTTAAGACTTAAATAGGTAAAGGCTATACCTTTAGATTCTTCTAGAATTTTCGATTTCAACCACTCCATCTATCAGCCTCAGAACGTGCAACTCACATCTGGATACATCCTTCTCCTATGCTAATTGTCCTTGTGGGTTTAGAAAGGTGACACTTTTAGACCACTTGTTCAGGATTTAAGTGATTTGTTAGTTGCTTTTTCAGCATTAAATTTGTCTATGGTTGCCTTTCTTGACGTCATCTACATAATGAATTATGTTTGCAATCATCGGCAACCACATGCCTAGTGAATACCTGGTTGCCATGGGACTAATAGATTGCATCTTTGGAGTGCAAAGTATCAATTTGGGAATTTCCTTTGTAGTTTGCATGTACCTCTTAGCCTTTTTTCTACTGGAGATATATAGCATCAGAAAGCAAAATAAAAAATAAAAACATCCGAAAAAGTGTTTTTGAAGGCTTTTAGTTGCCAGAAGTGAGAAAAAAAGGAAAAAATCACAAAAATTTGTAGATGTGGTTTTCATTTGGTAGCCTAACATACAGAAGGATCAATAAATATTTGTACTTTTATTTCTGGTTTATAGCCAGATTTCCAGGTTTGACTAAATCTTCCAATGAATGATTGCCACTCTAACTACAAACAAAAATTCCTGAAAACGACTAAAATTGAGGAAAAAACATTATAGCAAATAGGATTAACAACTATGGGACCACAATGTTACATAGCACTTCTAAAAGGGGCACTTTATCTTGGTATTTTGCAGTTTTAATTTCGCTTTTTACAAAAATTATTGGTTCTATCATTAAAAGAAAAATGTCAATTTGCAACTATAAAACAATTATAATCAACATTTACAATTGAAATTGTATTACTTGCATAAGTGAAGTTGCACCCAACATTTAGTTGTAAATCATGACTCAACATGACGTCACCAGGGCAACCATGGATGATGTATATGGTCAACATATACATGTTCATCTTTTGACCATTTGTATAACATTTGCAATTAAATCTTACTTTTGTAACTATTGTTACAACTATCAAATATTCACACATTATTTATCACATGTCTTAGATTAAGAAAAAAAAAATATTTCTTTTTAAATGTCAAAAAAAATTAAAAACATCAAATTTCAATGACTTGTGATGATGTCATTTGGTAATATCAAAATCCACCATGTGACATTACAAAAAAATTTGTACGAAAAATTCTTTTATCATTCAAACATTGATCTCATCCAACCATTATGAACACTCATTTCAAATGGTCCTAGATTGTGACATGTGGCATAATTGCAATTTGTCACCTAGCATATTAATTGTATTTTGAAAAAGAAGAAGGTAAAGACGAAATTAATTAATTAATTAATCACTAACTAATTACCTACCTACCCACTTACAACCCTACCTATAATCGCCTACTATTCCTTCTAGAAGTAGCATTCACTTATACTTCATACTTTCTACTAACTAATCAATTAATTCATATTCATAATTCATCAACAATGTGTAATTATTTTTTGAGATGAATAATTTAATACATAATTCAATAGTTAATTAAAAATTCATAATTAGTTTTTAATGAAATTAATGAACTAGTTATTATTTTAATTCTAAATTTAGTAAATTATTTTAAATAATAAGTTTAATTTTTTCAATTAACCTTTAAAATGTTAGTTATCAAATTAATTAATTAATCAATAATTGATTCAGTATGTAATTTAATTAATTATTAAATAAAAATAAAAACCAAATATATTTATTAATTGTTAAATTACGAACTTATTGACTTATTTAATTATCCTTTGAAAAGATAATCAGTATTAATTATTCATTAATATTAAGTAAATAATTTAATTCATGAATATTTAATTACTTAACACCTAAGAGCTAACTAACTATTAGTTAGTTTCATATTTATTAACCATAACTTTTGATTAGTAAATTATCAGATAATTTCATTGAATATTAACTAAATATTAATTAAATTAGTAATTGAAGCATTTATTAACTTTCAATAGATTCTAAATTGATTAATTAATATTAATTATTAATTCTAAACTTATGAACTAAATAGGAAATAATTTAACTTATCATTAATACTAACTAGATCATTGAATTTGTGAATAAATTTAATTAATATTTTTATAAGCTACATAATTATTAATTATTAATAGTTATTAGCTATTTACTTTAACTCTTGATTAGTAAATATTAATGATCAAATAATTGAATGAAAATCAATCGATTAATAATTAACTTATTCATTTCTTATTTGTAGTTTATAGGTTGATTAATATTTTGAAAATGAAATTTTATATAATAAATCAGTTAATATTAAATATTTTTTAAAAATATTTTGTTTATTAAATAAGAAGATTAAATAGGAAATTGACATATTATAAATTATGAATTGATTATTTAGTATTAAAATTTTAAATATAATTTATGTTTGATTAACTTATTAAATAAATAATGAATAATAAATAAATTTAATTAAGTAAGTATTTTTCAGTATTTTTCATTCTAATAAATTAATTATTCATATTAATTGATTTTAAATTATTAATACATAAATTATGAACTCATTAAGAAATATGAAATCACTTTTTTAATTAATTATTTTTCCATATGTTACATTATTTAACCACTTATTTGATAGTAATATTTTATGCATAATTAATTTTGTCTTAGCATGAAAACTATGTGATCTTAATATGACCTTGCCACTATAATTTAATTGTACATTAAAATAAACATGGTATATTTGTAAACAAGCTTTAATATAAAAAGAAAATGATTTTTTAATTTTTATATGTTCATAATATGAAATAATGTGTGTTGAATATAGGCTAAATAGATTTAAATATATGCTTCAAATACCTTGATTACATGTTAATATAGTTTTGATGTAGTGGAAAACATTTTGGTGTACATAAAATGTATAGGCACACCACAAGAAGTAACCAACTTACAATTAAATTTGTCACTAAATGAATATAAGGGCCTGTTCTTGAATGAAAAACCCAAAAAGTTAGTCAATATGGAAGGATGTAAAATCTAGTAGTCACACCATAGGCACAAAATAATAAGAAAATTAAAAGATGGTATTAGCTTTAAAAATTATAAAACATAGTTGCAAATGATGAATAGTCGCATGCAATCACAAATTAGATGGTTACATCATACAAGATTTTTAGTATTGTATGCTCCTAAACAAGTTCCCAACTATGTTTTCTAGGTTTCTTACCACCATATCCCATGTCAACTGCACAACCCCTCTTGCTTGCAACAACCTTGTTGTTGGCATAATGAAACCTCGCCCACTGTGTTGTCATCCACCTTCTCTACTAACAAGTTTTGGAGCTTTAAAACTCGCCCACTTGCCATCTCCACCATACCTATAGAATAAATTTGTTCATAGGAAGAGTGCACAACATGGAGAATCTCAATACCACATAAGGTGCCTATGATGAAGAGGAATAATTAGAAGAATGCAAGTGTTTGCTTTTTAAATTGTTATGAAACTTGCAAAGAAGTTCCACAACAGTGTATAAACATACAATTATTCACATCTTCAATTCAACAACTTAAATGAAATAAAATGTGAAGAACATATTTCATTTCTTGAATTTTGATTATCAAAATTGACATGACATGCCATTTTTGCATTGTTCACCACGTTGTCATTAGTTTGGACGCATCGAATTTTGTGTCGATCTTAAAGCACAAGTTGATATTGTCACAATAAAAATTTTGGGCTAATTTTATTATTACTATTTACCCATAATTAATGAACACATATTTAATAACTTCATAATTAACACATGTTGGGATCATTTGTCATGTGAAATATATTGAAATATATTTGTAGCTTGGTCACAAGCTACATGTGCCTTTATTTAGCTTGGGACTAAAAATGGACAAGTTTGGTCACAAGTTGGACATGTCACCCTTTATGTAGCTTGTGACTAAAATGGACAAGTTTAAATTTGATTATAGGTTGGACATGTCACCCCTTGTCCACCTTGCACTTAAAATGGATAGGTGTAAGCTTGGCCCCAAATTAGATAGGTCACCACCTATCCAACTTGTGACCAAACTTGTCCAATCATAAATTACATGGCACCTTTGTTTAACTTGAGACCAAACCTATCCATTTTTGGTTGCAAGTTACACAATGCCTGGTTTTACCTTGTTATAAAAAATAGAGAAGTTTGGTTGGAAGCTAAACATATCACCCTCTGCCTAACTTGTGATTGAAAATGGAGAAGTTTGGTTGTAAGTTGGACATGTCACCCCATGTCTAACTTGCAATCAAACATATTTACTTTTAGTCATAAGCTACACAATGGCACTATCTAGTTTGCAATTGAAAGTGGATAAGTTTGGTTGCAAAATGGATAGGTCACCAAACTTGTGCATTTTTGGTTACATTTACTCACAAGCTTTAAACCTAATTGTGAGTCATGACAATGCACCATTTTTTAACAAAAAGGGTAATTTGAATTCAACGTGTGTGCCAATTGTTTTTGAAGAAAGAAGAGGAGGGAGAGAATGAGGGACCTTATAAAGGTGTCATTCCCACCCATTGAGTTAATTATATTTTTAATGTGTGAGGATTATGGTTGTGTGAGTAATCATTACCTTACATTTGGAAGAAAGTGGTGGATTATGGGTGGTTGGTGAAGTTTGGTCTTCAATTGTTTGATAATTGCTATTGAATTTCATTGGTTCAACCTCCTTGACATTTGTCATACCACTCCCAATAAGGATTTTAATTTACAATATAAATATTTAAAATTAACAAGTGATAAAACTTTTTCGTTAAGCCTTTAAGGCCAAAAGTAAACATTGTTATAATTAGAAATGTATAAAAGTTAGAACATTTAAACTTTTAGCGATAGGATGGTAGATTCAGGGGATGAACACATAGACCCAATCTCACAAATTTGTATATGTTAGGGCCTCTTCCAAATAAACAAATGAAAGATAAAAGACACAACCCAAATATGGTCATTTTGGAAGATCTTAATTAGTTGGCATGTAATGGATAGTAAAATGTACCCAACCATTGGACATATTAGGTGTAGGGTTGTCATCATGTCCGTGTGTTTGTCATGATGTGACCAATGTATTTGTATGCGGATGCAACCTTGTGTCACGTAAAGGTCAACCTAAGTCAAAACAAGGTGAAGTTGCCCCAAAAGCAATTAGGGGCGGTAAAAAATAACGTCATTCAACCACTATAAACCTTGTGGCAATCAAAACAATAAATTTGGTCACCAACTTTTGATAGCCATAATTGGGAATCGAATCTTTTTTATTTGCCCAAAAACATTTGGGGGCTACTTGAAAAAAAAAATAGTCATTCAATCAAGAGTGGCCATTAACCCAACAATTGAAAAAAAATTGGTCGTTAACTTGGGTGATCAAAAAAATTCAGGAATTGAAAATTGGTGACCACATTTTTTTAGTCATTGGATTAATGGCCACTCTTGATCGAACGACTAAACTTTTTGGGGCAACTCCCAAATGTTTTTTTGGGCAGATTGAAAAAAAAATTCACCAACTATGGTGACTGAAAGTTGGTGACCAAAAAGTTTTGCTCACTAATCCTATGGTGACCAAATTTGTTTTTGATCACCAATCCTTTGACAACAAATTTTTTTGTTTTTGGTCACCATGCATAACAAAGGTAGCGCAAGTGTAAGGAAAATTTTCCATGTGTTAATTCTAACAAATGTGACAAAAGTGTCAAGATGGACTTTGATGTGATGTTTGACACTAAATGGCCCGTCACATCCGTTTTGACAACCCTAATTAGGTGGTAAGTCAATATTTTGATTGGTGTCACATCAACAAATTTTGATTAATGCAAAAGCATGACATTCATGTTAAAAACAATGTAACCCATTTTAGTAGTTATTGGGACCAATGTATGAAATCACAATCAACTTATGTTAATTTGCTTATTTTGGGGACATGAAAATTCAAGCATAACATGGGGTGAAAGCACACTACAATGTAAACAATTTTAGGGAAAACATGGACTACATATCATATAAAAGTAGTAACGTGTAAAATTTCACTCACTTTGAAGTTTTTTAGAAATCATATGTAATTAATTTGAACTTCAAACATAAAATAAGCTATTAAACCCATCAATATGTAATTGATTAGTAGTTGTATCATTGTGTAAAAGTACACCAATAATTTTATAAACATTGATTTAGAACCCTTATTTTACAACATATTATCATTTTTATTAATTTTGAAAATTCATTCTTTTTATGTAAAATGGTAAAAACAACACTTAGCCCATGTACATCTTCGATGGAAAAACATTTTACAACTTTAAATAATCATAATTTTCATCATTATTATGACACAATGTACTATCAAATGTTTTAAAAACATTTGATATGAACTTCAAAACTTGAAAAGAAATTGAGAATTTTAATGAAGAAGATTCTTCTTCATGGTTTTCTTTCTACTTATGCAAAATTTCATGGATAAACTACCATTAAATCTAGTCCTTTACATAGTTTGTTTTTACAATTGTAGCATTGTAACAAGGTTATTGCAAAGTGAAAATGTACTCTAATTAATAATTAATGTGTTCATAGATTTCACTCCAATTTCATGATACAATGATATATTGGTATGTAAACCACCACAAATTGAAATTTTGTCACAATTTCCAATCATTGACCATGATATATCAAAGTTCCACATCTATCAAAATTTGTCAAATTGTGACAACTTTTTTTCTACATCGTAGTGTGCTTTCACCCCATGGTGCCATTCTACATGGCCCAAATGGGTTATGCCAAGGTGGCTCTAATTGTTGATATGGATTCATCAACCATCCCAACAAGCTCTTGAACATAAAGGAAACCAAACCTTCATCATAGAATTTTATGGTCAATCAAAATTCAAATGAAAGTCCCTAGTGATTTGTTTAAAAGCCTTTGGATTCAAACGATCCCTAATGGTGCCCAATCCTTTTAGCATATTTCTTAACATATCTCATAATGCGAGTCCCCATGATGATGAGGTAGATATTGAATGCAATTTTCTTGGCATGTTTGAAAATGTTTAAACAAACCAAGTTGTGGACCTAGTTAACCTCAACGATGCCATTATGAACGTCATCGAGAAGTGAGGGTTTGGACTAGAGGTAAAACATTAAACATAAACATAAGTTGCACAACTAAAGGCCATGGAAAAATTCATGGAGTTGTAGGGACATTTGCAAAATATGAAATCACAAGCAAAAAAGGTTGAATGAGAAGCTATTGAATTATTAAAAAATTAGAACAATTGAATGCAAAAATTCAAACCTTGGAACATGGAAGTGAATTTGTAGGTCAACAAGAAGCATTGTCATCCCAATCATTAAAAATGGAAGGATTCCAATAAGAATTAAGTTAGAAACCAAATGAAAATCAAAACATCAATATGAAATGTAAAATGGCATGGAGATCAATATCACAATTGGAGGGCCGCTTGCATTTTGGCTACATCTAAGGAGGTGTAGTTCAAATTTGAACTTGTACGAATTGGTGTGAATTTTCAAGAGGATGGGGCCTTTCGAACACAAGGACTAACATCTTGGCCAAGAACTACACAATTATTTTCTAAAGACCTACCTAAGCATGGCAAGGGCAACAATAACATAAATTGGCCCAACCATCCACACTTAGAGTGGGAGTATAAGTTAGCCCAACCTATACATGGGCAAAGTGAGTTGTTGTGGTAAACACCTAAAGCCTTCACATATGATGGCACCACCTCACATATGATGGCACCACCTACCCAACCATATGGGTTGGAGGAGGGGTGGGTTTTAGGCACATGTGCCCACATGTACCATCTTCAACATATCATTCCCTTCATAGTGTAGGGTAGGGAATGTGTGTTGTTGTGACCACCATTCCATAGGTGATTGTGTTCAACTTAAAACATTGCATGTCATCACATTGAAAATGTAATGTTCAGAATGCACTTGAATATGAGAATAAATGGGGGACTAACCTTGTATGGAAATGGTGACGTGGTGTGCATGCAATAGATTTTGCAACAAATTTTGTCAATTTCGGAAAAGATACCACCATGCTGATTACAACTTGGTATGCCTTGTACCTAAACCCAAATGATGGATGTCGAGATTTCTTTTGCCAAGTGGCCAGGGGATATTGAGATAGGGAGCAAAAATAATTCCATTTCGGAACACATCTAAATGACAATTGGTTCAACTTGTAAGGGGAGGTTATTTTTATGAATGTTTTTGTTAAGGCCACCCGATGAACTATCGGGTTTTGAAAGCAATAAAATAAGGGAACATAAAAAAAATCTTATTACTCTCTTTAGGTAAGCTAAAAGTTTCAACACAAAGGGAACCGTTCAATTTTAGTAAGGCAACTTCATAAATTTTTTACATAAACAAACCTAAAACAAACATGTAAGGAAGAATACTTACATATGGAAAGTCAAAATATTGCAAACATACAAAAGAAAAAACTACACAAAGAACTTATTTACCAAAGTATGGCAAGAAAAAGTAATTTTACATCAAATTTTTTTTTCTTGTATAGTCCACAAAGGGACAAAGCTTTAAATACCTCCAAGAAAAAAAATAGAAACAATGGAATGGGCAGTTAACCTAATCCCAAAAAAATCAATTTTAAATATACACGATGTAAATTGATAGTACAAATTGATTTTAGTAAAAAGGTTTTTGGTAGAGTAAATTTGGTAAAGGAAATTCAATAGGGAAAAATTAGTTTCAGTAAAATTTCAATAAAATATTGGCTTTGATAAAATCTACTTTCAACATTTTTAATTGGGATTACATATTCGTAATTACATTCTTTACATTAATTTTCCATAACTATAGCCTCTATTTCCTCTACCTTTGAATCTTCTATTACAAGAACAAGACTTGGTGCAGTGGCAACATTTGATTTTGGTTGTACCGAAATCGAAATCCCTTCCTCCATATCTATTTCAACCACCACATTTGCATGCTCATCCTTGATGGTTGTGATGGAAAACATCAAATCAACTACTCCACTAGAATATGTTTTAGTTTTTGCAGGGGTAGAGGCTAGAATAGGTAGAACCTTCGGCTTTGTCGAAAACATTTACAACACTTAAAAAATTCCTAGTACTAGAAATTACTTCAGGTTCGATAAGGTGTAATTTTGATGCAACTACCGAATCCACCTCCATCTTCCCACCTTCACTATGTTCCTCACTTTTATGCATATTGGATTCGGATGTAGATCCAAAGTGAATGTGCTTTCTACCAAAATCAAAAGGCAACATCACTAGATGTGGCATCATTTGTCAATAAATCTCCAAGCACAACTGGTACAATTCCTTGTTTTTCTAGTAAAACTAAAATGTTTTTCGGATAATTTCATTGACTTGTTCTTTTGTAAAGCTCCCATTGTTTGGCTTGACTTTTCTTACTCTTCTTTTGATAAATCAGGAGTTCTACCTTCATAAAAGCATACTCCATTTTGAGGTTGTTGAATTCTTCCATCTAGTGGTGGTAAAGGTCTATGAGTTCCACCTTTCACCTCAATGCCTTCATCTCCTTCACTAAGGAATCCAACTCCTTTTAAATAATGCTTGAATGTTGCCGTATCTCTGAGTAAATGCAAGCTATGGTGGTTCACTTTTGTGACAAAACGGTGTTTTTTCCATGGGTACATTTTATTCAAGTGCATACAATGATTAATATGTCCTTAGATCGACTAATTCGGACTTAGATTTTTGACTAACAATTTCATTATGAAGAATAATGTGTGGTTATTTATTGATAAAAAATTCATTTGTTAGTAGTAAAAGACTTTTGAAGTTGAAAAATATGGACTGGTCATCTAACTACAACATCACAAAATGGAAAAAAAAATATTGATTCACATTCCAAATTTGTTATTGGGACTCAATATATAATGTAACCCAATATGATAAACTCATATGAGGAATCTTTTCTTTGAAAACCTTAACCATTTAATAGTTAGGGACTTTTGAATGGTTAAAATTTGACCATATTCTTATAAGTCCATAAAAGTTACTTACTTATACATCCATAAATCCATATGAGTTACAATTTCTTTGTCCCAAAAGCATATTTTTTTAAAGTTTTAAATGGGGCCTTATTCCTTTGGACTTTGTGGGTTTTCCTTTTAAGACTTTTAAATTTTAAAATGACATTAACTATATTGAATACAAGTTTTCACATAGAGTTGGGAAGGTTTGTAGGTGATTGAACATGTGTTATTCAAATATTAGAATAATAATAATTTTTAAAGTAACAACCATGTCCATTTGAATCATTTGAAAGAATCTTGTATGGACTTACAAGGAATGTATTTTCTATCATTATTGAGACACTATAATGTGCATTCACCCCTCCAAATCTTGCTACAACAATCAATTTTTTTTGGTTGACTACTATAGCTCTAATTGTTACTTCTACACCATTTTGGTAGGCGACTCATTCTGGCCTTCCAGCCACTCTACCTTCCCTTTTGTCAAAATGAGTACTTTTTTGGTAAAGGTCAAGGACTCCACCACCTTCCGGTTGGCTTGCTCTTGCTCCAAAGCCTAATTGAATTCAACCTATTTCGAATTGATGGAGCCCAACATTTTATTGATTTCAGTAAGGCGTTTGTGGAAATCCGATATCTCGTTTTGGTAGTTAGAATTTTCAATTTCCAATTCCTAAACCTTCTTTTTCGTGCTTTCCAAGTTTTGTAGCTTGGTTTACAAATGTTGTATTGTAAAAGCATCTTGCTAGTTAACTTTTTATAGTTGCAACAATTAGCCTTTTAAGTCTGTTACCTCTTATAGATTTTTTTGCAATGTTTCCTTTGTAACGTCCTTTTTAGTTGTGGCCAATCAAAAAGCTATCGAAATGTTGGCCATTGTTTGGGTAAACTCTTTCGATTGAAATGAATGGTCTTCCAAAGTCTTAAAAAAAGATAAAATCAAAAAGCTATGACATTTTTGGTTTTGGTAGGTGGAAGAAATAGTTCACCCCATACCAAAAATCATGGTTGCCAAAATGGATGTGATGTGGCCAATTTGTGTTAGATGTCACATTGGTGTCTGTTAGGATTAACATAAGGAAAATTTTCAATACATTCGAGCTGCCCTTGTTATGCATGGCAACCAAAAATAGCTTTGATCGCCATAGGATTGGTAACTGAAGTTAGATTCAGTCGCCACAATCAACTACCAAATTTTTTTGATACCTCATTTTCGATCGCCATAGTTGACAACCGATTTTTTATCAGTTTGCCCAACAAATGAAAAAGGGCAGACCAAAAAATTCGGGAGTTATCTGAAATGTTTTTAATCGTTCGATCAAGAGTGGCCACCAATCCAACAATTGAAAAAAAATTGGTCGCTACCCCAAATATTCAAACATAGCTTGAAAATTTTGGTTACTAACCTGGGCAAGCAAAACGCTAATAGAAAACCCCCCCTTTTGCAACTATGTTTTCAACTACAAACAAAGTCAAAAACTACACATATAGTTGTAATTTATTTTTTGCAACTAGGAAATTCTTTTGTAACTACTAACCAATAGTACAAGTTGTCGAAAATAATGTCAAAAAGTACAAGTTGAAAGTGAAATTACAGTCAAAAGTGTATGCCATGTGTCAACACCACAACAATAGTCACTATGTGCGGCTATTTGCCAATTTAGTTGAAAATTGCTCTACTAATATAATCAAGGGATGTTGTCAACTAAATTCAACTAATGGATGTACTTCATCCGTTAACTAAGCATGACATTAGCCAAAAATATAATTACAATTTCAACTAGGTTGTAACTATGTAAGTTGAACATTTCAACTATGTTATAAACATGTAAATCAAACATTTGGCTAGTGGTTTGGTGACATGTGGCACATTCACAATGTTGACATGTGACAAATCCATAAAATGTGGGGTCAATGAATAGTTAAATGACACGTGGCATGCTCACAAATTTTGGGGTCAACAAATAATTAAATGACACATGGCACATCCATATTAATAATTTAGGCCACATGGTGCATAAGCATAGGTTAGGTCTAAACCTAAGCATCTAAGTTGAACTTAAACATAGGCCATTTAATTTAGGCTTAAGTTAAGGTTAGATCTAGGCACCTATGTTAGGCCTAGACTTAAACCACATGGCAATTAAAAAATGAAATCCTATTTCATTTGGTTTAGCCTTTAGGGTTGAACCTTTTTTATTGGCTCATCCCAAATGGCTATTAAATTTTCATGTTTATTGTGTTTTCCAACAATCCTAGTGCACTCTTTTATATAGTTTAGATTCATGGAATGGAAACTTAATAATATGGGATAAAGATTTTAGTTGTGACCTAGGGTAAACACACCTATCACTGAACACTTAATGATATTGGATCATTATAACTTTTTTTTCCACGGTCTGTTCTTTTTGGAACTTAATTTTTTTTTGTAATCCTTCACTTGGCGTATCCAAATTTGTAAAAAATGTTACAATCTAATGGAAAATGAGCAAGATATGCCCTTTCAAAGTGAAAGGGGTTGTGCTTTGGATTTTTTCATAAATGTTTAGTATGATTTTGAAGCTTAAGCTCTTCAATTATTGTTTTTTTAATTTTTCACTTTCAATAAATTTTATAGATTTTGAGATAGCACATTTGTAGCTTTTGAAATTGCTCAAAATGAATGAAAAATGAGCAAGATATAGTTGTTGGAAATAAAGGGGATCTAGAAACAAAATTTGAGACAAAACATTATTCTTTCTCTTCCTGTGTTCTCCGCTTTGTTCCTTTGCTTTTGAGGTTCAAACAACATTTGTAGCTTTTTGTTTTGTGTTTCCAATGACATAAAAAAACGTTCAATTTGGTGTTGAAATGAGGGAAAACTTGAAATTGTTCGATGATAAAGTACCATTTGTTGTTTACTTTAGTTGCACAAGCTAGTCTAAATTTAGTTAGGCCTAGACCTAAACTAATAATCTACCTAGCCTAGGTCTAGTTATTCATCAACTATTTTTAACTATATAGTTGTATAATTAAACAATTAAACATATTATCATCATTTATTAAATAATATGGTGATTAGGTTTTTTAAATTAAAAATTAAATGTACTTATTTATTAAATAATTAATTGTCACTGAATATTTTTTAAAATTCGAAATTCATTATAAATTTTTATTAACATTTCATAAAACAAAGAATTAACTCAAATATAAATATTCAATAATAAAATTTAGATGATATTTTAATTAGAGTAATTATTATAATGTTGTGATAATTAATAATTGACTATAATTACAACAACGACATTAATAATAATATTGTAGCTAGTTGTTATGTTAGGCTAGTTATTTAATTATTTTTATTTGTATTTTTATCTAACTTGTTGGAATTATTAAATGACCTTGTATAATAAATATTAAATAAGAAAAATATTTTATAGTATAGTAGGGTTAAATAACAATAATTTCTGAAATTATATGATAATTTATTAAATATCTTTACTAATTGTTCTATAAATTATTATAATTAATTCATAAATAAATAAATAAATAAATAAAATAAATGAAATCATTATTGGATCTAATAGCAAAACTTAGAATTAAAATTAGAATTCTAAAAAATATTATTTAAATATCCTTACTTGATATGTTGTAAACTAAAATTGAACCTTCATGGAAATAATAAATTACACATGTATTGGACATATTCCAAAAAAATACTTAAATATCCTTACTTGATATGTTGTAAGCTAAAATTGAACTTAAATAGAAATTATAAATTATGCATATATTGAACATACACATTATTAAGTTGATTTATATTTCAGAATTTCCTTAAATTTTATTTTCAAATGAAAGTGTAATATTTATATGCACAAAAAAATTCATCATACATGTTATCATTCATGTATATTAAAAAAATTATGTGTACCTTAATAATTAATGAATCTTTATTGTAATTTAAAAAAATATTAAGTCATCATATGTATAAAAATGAATAAACATTAAACTTCCACAAAATTATGAATTATGTATCATTACTTGATTTGTTGTAAATTAACATTTGATTTACAAAGAAATAATAAATTACATATATTGAACTTACATTA
>Ga0116231_10008859_pt1 | contig 17387 bp, 19 predicted proteins | sample S1TSphgellanicum_2_FD_89695 | JGI IMG/M metagenome (GOLD analysis project Ga0116231, IMG submission 89695) | Host-associated microbial communities from peat moss isolated from Minnesota, USA - S1T2_Fd - Sphagnum magellanicum MG | ecosystem: Host-associated > Plants > Peat moss > Unclassified...
AGCTTTACTTGCACTGATGGGGAAATGCACAACTCCTTACTCTCCACAACATTGATAAGAATGTTATTTGCCTTGAGATCACGGTGCATCATCCCATTCTCATGCAGGTATTTCATAGGCTCCACTATCTGGAGCATTATATCAACAGCTAAAAGAACTGAAAGTGGAGGTCTAGTCTGACCTTTATGAACAGTCTCCAAGTAGCTCCTCAGGTCCTTGTTCATGAGCTCAGAAACAACCATATGCTGGCTTTCCTTGCCTGCACACCCTATGAATTGAACCACATTTGGATGTTGCAACCTGGCTTGTAGCTTTGCTTCTTTCTGTACTATGTCGACCTCGGTGGGCCTTGAGGCAGTGAAAACCTTGGCAGCCGCTTTTTCTCCAAGGAATTCACATTTGAACACGGTCCAAATGATCCTTTGCCAAGAAAGTCTCCAACTTTCACATCATCATACTCTATCAAGTGTAGATGTCCATGATCAGAATTAGTTGCCCTCAGTTTCTCAAGCACATATTCTGCTAGCTTCGTCACATCTCCTTGGGGATACGACGTTGCTTTGTAGCTTTCTACAGCACTGCGCAAGCTCTCAATGTCCCTTTGAGAGGCATCGTTGACATCTGGCGTCAACAAATCAAGGATGTCTAGTCCGATGAATATGCCGTCTGGCGCTACAGCGCTTTCGGCAACCAGCCTCAAAATCTCGACGTAAAGACGAAACTCATTCAGGTGGAGGAGGACTCGCTTCCCCATCGACGCGGAATCGGCTGAGTTGATCACCGACCTCCATCAGTTCTCGTCTTTACACTGCTCCAATAAAGTCTCGCCACAAAGCATAACACGCCTCAATTCCGCCACAACTTTTTCATACACAGGCCCGCTAAAAGGAAGGAAGTTGTCGAGGGAGCTTGAGTAGATGGTTGCAAGGAGTTTGCACAAGGATTTGTTGAACTTGACATGTTCACATTGTAAACCTAAAGTCCTAGCCACCTCTTGGCAATCCTTAAACAAACTCTCCGAACTAGAGATCTGTTCACGTCCCAGACCAAAATTCCTCGCCAACAGATCCAGAGTCTGCATACTGCAACAAGCAGTCAAAACGGAAGTTACCCAGGAGAACCACGACGTCATGGTGGATTGAGAGAGCACAATCCATCGATTTCCCGATCTACGACACTTGCAGCCACAAGATTCCAACTCAAATGTTCCTCTTGCTGCAAGCTACCAGAACGATCTACACTCTCCAATCTGAACTATGTCTACTCTGCCCACACTCCCAGTGTGTATGACCAGGCTCTATGAATCCTTTTGTGCGCAGGTTTCGTCTTCGCGTAAACCTGTTCTCGTTTCTACCTTACCGACAACCAGTGCTCTTAAGCAATAGGAGAATTGAAGCACTTGAAGAAATTTCCTGACTTTGGAAGGCACCTCAGCCAAAATAGGGGGCCTAGGATAATGTTTAGGTTGAGTCCTGCCCTGCATTTTGGGAATGTCCCGCACCCCTGGGCTTTACCCACCCTATACCGTGAGGAAAACAATATCATAATCAGTGGTTCTTTTTTTTTTTTTGGGAAAAATATGACATTTGGCTACTGTTTCAGCCCTTGTGTTGCTAGGTTGGAACTGGGTGGAATGAGTTGGAGCCCAGCAGGCTATAATTTTTTTTTGTTGTACTGGATTTTTTTGCTACAACTAAAAAGGGAATGGAGTTTCATAGGGCGATTTAATTTGTTTAAATGTGGCTATTTTTGGCTATAAGTGTCAAATTATTGTAAGAGTTTTGGCTGTTGCCAATTCTCACAAGGAGAAATTTAAACTACCTTCTACTAAAAACATGGAGAGTAGGAATCTAATTAGTAATCACTTGTGAGGGGATTGAACCCTTTAAACTGCCCACTACAGCACAAGTGGCCTACCTACAAAAACAAATACATTAGTTCAATACAAAACCACCCCCAACTTTCAAATCAAAATAGAACTTGGAAATAGAAGGTTGAATAAGAAGTTGCATCCATTTGGGATCACAATTTCACTTACCTGAAAACCCAAAAACTATCCAACATCCGCAAACAAATGAACACAAAAGGGGTAGTTGTAAATTAGAAATGATCACTGGTGTCCATTATGGATTCACCAACTCTCATACAAAAAAACCAACAAACCTTTGCAAATTGCAACTTGCAAGGTTGCCAAACCTAGGGATAGTTCCAACTTCCAACTTTTGGATCAATAAACTGTTGAAATGAGAGCCTAAGCTCCCACACCATATCAAGGGTGTTATACCCGCCACTGTTGGAATGCTTCCGCATATGGAAAATTCTACATAATGTAAAATTTCTGGGAGAACATTTTGACCACCAATCCCAAGTTGGTTGTGAGTCAATTGCACAACTTGGATTTGCAGAATGCCAGGGAACTAAAACATTGTTATCCTCTATGCTACCAAGGATTTATACCGTGGTAATCTTTGCCAATTTGAAGTACTTTCGAAAAGAACAAACAAGTAATCTAGATGCTGAAAAAGTGCACCAAAGATGCATCAAAGGATTCACATCAATTGGTTTGACCATTGCAGCACATGCATTTGATTTCATGGCGAGCTTGAACATAGATTATTCAATGTCAAGAAAAGATGTTGATAAAACCTAAGGAACCCATACATCACTATTGGCTAGCTTTTTGGGGTTACCAAATGCAATTTTAATCATATCCAAATGCTTGTTGAAGCTTTCATATGCATCAGACTATAGCCAATATTATGGGTACACCACACCCGAATTGTCCATGACATCATGAGCATAGAATCTCCCTTGCAACTTTGCAGCAAGGAAATTAGTAGCCCCTACAACCCAAATAACCACCACATCAATGCAAATAAGATTCCCCCCTTCCAAATTCTAAATAAACAAAATGCAAAAAAAATTAAGGTTACGGTTAAACTTGCACATTCTGCTTCCACCCGCATGATGGTTGTAGCATACACCTCTCTAGTCACATATGAAACCACACTAATCTACAAATCAAAATGAATATTCCAGATGTGTTGTTGGTTCACAACAAAAACCAAATATTCCACACCAGAATTCAAACTTGGCATCCAACGCATGATTATGGAATCATGTGTAGAAGCCAATAGAGCTTTTTAACTTGCAAATGCATTAGACTTAAACCTTGTGTTCTAGTTTATGTATAGTTCAAAAATTTCCCCTTGACATACCTTTTTTACTACCACAAAATCACAAACAAAAACATCACACAACTAGTTGAATTTAATCAAGTTATGGATTGCTTACAATAATGGCAAAATGGTAATAAGCCGTAGTAAAATATGCACATCACAAAGAAGTTCAAAAATTTGCCTTGGTTTTGTCATTGGTAGGACCATCAAGGGCCATCTTTATCAACAAAGTTTTGTACTCCACCATCACACACCAAACAAGGGACAACATAGATATCCAACGGGATTTCACATTTTTCAAAAAAATTGCCCCTTTCATTTCCATAATTTCGCAAGCTTCATGAATTCCAAATGCCTTTTTAAGGTTTTTGGAGAAGTAATTGTACAAGGTTTGGAATAACCTTTTAATTTTGTTCACCATCTACAAATGTGACAGAGTTTGAACTATGAAATTGATTGTGAGCCATGTAGTGAACCCCTTGAATGTGGAGGCCACACATCAAAAATTTGCCAAATTACACCTGATTTAATGCTATGAAAAATAGAAACCCCACTTGCATTGAATGTCATCAGCTTCTTACCAATCAAGTCTTTTGTTAAACCTCCCTCATGCATCAAGTCTTGTATGAAGACTTGAGTGAGGTTATCTACACCTAATCCTACCACTGCATGCTCAAGGGAAAAAAGGATTGGTATTTGCAACCAATTTTGAACCACATAAACATGAACTAAAAGCTAGCTTTGATTATCAATGGTATCAACCTTGTCACAAGTAAGTGAAATGAATTGGGCTACTCCAACATTAGATTTGGTGGCCTCCAAAACAATGCCATGCACGTGTTCAGCCATTCTAGCCTAATGAATCTATCCAATGCATTTTTGGGTTCTCCTTAAAACTCAAAAAATCAAACAACTCCTTGTGAGCTTTACACTCAAACATTGACTAACCATGCTTCAGTGTGTAGAATAATGTGGCAAATTGAACTAATTTCCTATGTTTTTCACCTACTAGCCCAATAATAACCTATTGTAAAACAAATTCCCTCCTTTTGCAAGCATAAGTAACTACATTTGTTTTAGTCTTACGATCATTGTTGGTATACGACTCAGCTTTCTTCACCCCTTTCATATTTCTTTCAACCTTCTTCCGATCAACATGTTTTTAGAATGAATCCCATTTTGGAGCCAACAACTTATCTTTATGCTCAACCTCTAAGCATACTTTGCACTTCACAAGGTGCACACAACCATCAATACCCATTTGCAACTCAACCCAAGGTAGTTTGGCTACCTAGGAAACTTGAAATTTCGTCTTTTATTCATAATCACATGTTTTGTTAATTTTTTGCTCCAAGACTTCTACTAAAACTTGAAACCTTTTTGTTGAATCAATGCCAAGACTTGGATTATTTACATGAATAAATCACATGCACATCAATGACACCTTGCTTACCTTTTGAGGTAGCAAGTTCACTTTTGGACTAAATTTCACCTCTAATGTTAGAAGTCACATTAAAGTCAACAAGAGGGGGTGGCATTGCTAGGGTTGTGAAAGGTGTAAAAATATTTGAATTTGAAATTTGGGGGCGGCTTAAAGGGAGGCATCTTTAAACAAAAAGTCTAGACACACTGAGGTTCACAACAACTACATAGTGCAGTTTAAATAGAAGTTGCATAAAAACACAATGAAACCACAAAAATAAACAACGCAACAGACAAGTGTGTAATGCACGCTACAAAACCACAAAAGCAAAAGAACCTTAACGACAGGAAAAGAATCATGAAACTAAAAAAACCTTGAAACTAAAAAAACCTCAAAACCAATTTTTTTTCAAAAGAATTACAAAAGCAAAAGAATCAGAAAAGCAAAAGAATTATGACAACAGAAAACCTACAAAAACATAAGAACCTCAAAAAAATAGAGAACTTACATTTGATTTACAAATTGGAATGTTGCACAATGCATATGTACACCATATTCAAAGGATTAAGGACAAATACATACCTAAATAAAAAATGATGAAAAAAATCACATCTATTGTGTTATGTTCACATTGACCATTGAACTTCCAAACCGCGCTTTCTAATCTTGGGGATCAAGTGCCATTTGCAAGTCCATCACCATAAATCATGACCATGATTTTGTTGTACTTCAAACACTTGCAAAAAATGAACATTGTAGTCATCATCTCAAGTTTTTCAAGCTACTACTATTAACTGTAGTGAGGCTTGAACACTCTTGAGCAAGCACTCAAGAGTCAAGAACACAAAACCTTAAATCTTAAAAGTTCAAAGATGGTTACAAGTTGCAAGTTGCAACAGAAAAATGATGTACACAAAATCAAAACTCATGAAACTAAAAATCTTCAATGCGATTTGCTCATAAACACATGATAGAATGTAAGTTTTAACATCAAAATCCAAACTTTAAAAGACTCTAGCATCACAAAATGTAAGTTTGTAACATATGAGCCTTTAAACCTCTTGTGAATCTAAATAATAAATAGGAGGAAAAGTGGCGAAAATTTTAGGGCAAGAGGAAAAAGGTTTGGCGAATAGCCCAAATTGAAGGATGAAAAAAATGGCAATGATCTAATGGTCGAAGTAGACACATATGCAAATGTAAGGTTCCTTTTAAGCCAATTTGGTAACTAGTTGTCATTATGCATTCGTTAGAGAAGGCAAAAAGTTTCCACATTGTGTACATTTTTTGGTGATCTTTTAGGATGTCATGATGTTTTTAGGCAAAAAGTTCTAGATTTCACCTTAGAAATCTAAGCTTAAAGGTGGCCGGCCTTAAATTTTGGGAGAAATTTAACAAATTTTCACCCACAAAAAATATTAATCATTATATACACACATTTATATTGAATGGTGTAGAAAGGGGAAGGTTTGTATGGATATTCATTAACCTATAAAGCCTTACCAATTTTGTTTTTTAGTGTGGGCAAACACTAAATAGGCGTAACAAATTAAATGTGGCATGGTCTTTGATGTCTTTTGACCATTGGGTTTTCAGATGCCTTTGCCCCCCACCTAGAGCCCTTACCCTTAGTTAACCACCTTCACTTAATTAACTAAACCCACTTGATCACCCAATCTAGCAACCCCCATAGCTCAACCTTGGGCCAAAACCCTTAACCCCATCATTTGTTTTGTCCTTGCCCCCCATTGCCCACCACTTCCCAACAATTTCCACATCATACCCATGGAAACATGCCCCTCCCTGGCCGCTTTCCTTCTCCCCTCATAGGTTACCCCTATGTTGCTTAGGGAACCCCCATTCTCCTCTCCCCGTGGTGTTGTTCCCAATCCCTTGATAACACAATGCATCCTCCATCGCAACTTCACCCTTCCCCCACGAAGAGGAGACTTTCCTCCCTCAGGGAACACCTTTTCTCCCCATCAAGAAGCTCCTTCCACTCCTTAGGGAATGTCCTTCTCCCCTTGGGAAATTCTTTTTGTTCTCGGTGAAACCCCTCCCCTTCTCCTCACCGAAAAGTTCATTTTGCTCCTCAAGAGAGACCTTCCCTAGGGAACGCCCTTCTCCTCATTGGGATCCCTTCTGCTCCCCGAGGGAACCTCCCTCAAGGAATGCCCCTTCTCCCCATTGGGATGTCATTTCAACTCCCCAAGGGAACCCCTCCCTCAGGAATTTGCATCAAGGAGATTCTACCACCTCCCTGTGGCAAAACATTAATATATTTCGAAGCATGAATTATTTGAGTAGGCACTATTTCCAAAGATGAAGTGGAACTATTTAGATTGTTTAGATCATTCCAAATTGTTTTCATACGAAACCTCTTCATCTTGTTCAATGCCTAGCATGAATGTATCCACGACAAACCTCCCCTAGGTAAACATCCATCCATAAGTTTCATAAGAATTTGGCTCATACTAGTGGTGCAATATTTTCATTATTATGAACGTTCCAAATTTCGACAACACCATCTAATTGCCTTCCCTATGATCGCACCTAAGCGGGAACATTCAATTGAACACAATTCAATCACGTTACAAGTTTTACACACTATAGATCTACCAAACTTATTTTATTTTTATCCTTCATTTATGCAATTCATGCATAGTCCTACCCTTCGTGCATTTTGCATTTAATCTATGACTCAAACAATGGTGGATTACAAAGTTGACTTAGGATGTCTAATGAAATCCGTTAATTCAATTGATGCATAAAAAAGCAATGCATGTTTGCACTTTGAATTACAACAACCTCCGAAGGGTAGTTCAAATGTCATGATCTTCAATGGTGATTCACCCCTAAACTCCTCAAAGGACCCAAAGGTGGGTCCCAGAACGAAACATTGGAAGGAGAAGAGAGTTGGGGCACACTTCTTAATTTGTAACATTTTGGGTGTAAGGGGTGTGTGTTGGAGCTTTGAAATGGGACTAGGACGAACTCACAAGCAAGAGTTCAAAATGAGCTCACACAACTTTCTTCACACAATGCAGATTCTCTTCTCACACACACACATGTGCCTTTCTGCCATAGTACCTGAGAGAAAAAATGTATCTTCACTCTCTTACTCAAATTTACAACTATGCATCCTCTTTCAAAAAAAATTCCATGCACTCTTTACTTCTGATCAGAATACCCATTTTTTTAAAATGCTAGTAGCATGTTGAGATCCTGCCTTCTCCTGCCTGTTACACATGATTCTCAATCTTTTTCACCATCACCAAAGTTTCAAACTGGCTGAAAAAACAGTCCAGAAGGCAGTACTAATTACATACATACTACCATGCAGAAATTCAGTGCTGCTAAATTGACATTCCTCAGTATACAAAAAAAATTCACCAAAAATGCCTTTTTTAAAAAGGAACCAGTGGCAAATCAATCCACCCCTAGAACAGCAGTAGACCTCAAAATTTCCTCTCATCCATGTTTTTCCATTACATTATGTACCCATCCCTGATGTATAAAATTTGGGTCCTCCCAAATCCAGCTCAGGCTGTAGATTGCAAGACCTCTGGATCCCTCCTGGGCCACTTCCAGACTTGTTCATCATCATCTTGCAGCAAACATACCTGGCATCCATCAAATTGCAAGAAGCCTTGTTCATCTTGGTATCTCATAACTTTGTAGGCGCCTTCCCATGATAATTCCAAGCCCTTCTTTTTTCCAGGACATCTCATCTTCACCAAACTACCCACCTGCAATCCCTCAAAGAATTGCTTCCCTTTGTGGGCCACAGATGCATGCTGCTTCTTCTTGGCCTCCACAACATTGGTAAAAACAGCAACATGAATGCTTGAGATCAAATTAAGCTTGTACACCATCTGTTCAGCAATTTGATCAGCACTCCAGTCATCAACTGTGGGCTCACACAATTCAGCAAGCTTGTTGTCTATGGTCAGCCTAGGATTCCTTCCTGTCAAAATCATGAATGGTGAAAACTTTGTGCTATCCTGTACTCCACATCAATAACCAAAGAGGATGCAAGGTAGTTGCAAATCCCAACTTTTTTCATGTTTGGGGACTGTTGTAACCACAATCAAGCATGTCTTTCAGCCATCCCATTACACTGGGGATGTGAAGTTGAGGTACACTGCTGCAGTATTGCTTAGTCTTTAAATAGAGCAGAAAATTCTCCAGCCCGCTCAAAGCCATTATCCATCAACAAATACTTATGAACCCCATGTCTACATATCACCTCAGACTCTAGAAATTCCACAGCAGTAGCAACATCATGGTTTGCCACTGCTTTTGCTTCCACCGATTTAGAGTAGTGATCTATCGCAACCTGGAGATACTTATTTCTTCTCTTGGTTTCTAGTAATGGGCCAACGGTGTCTAGAGCCACCCTGTGATAAAACTCACACATTGGAATATTATGCAGCTCCTCCATACTTGACTACATAACGCCAGTCCACTTAGCTTAGCTTAGATGCTTGGAATTTGTCTTCAAATCACAAAGTCTCTAGTGGTTTATATTGAAACAGCAGTTTGCGTGCACTTGCAATGTTTGTTGGAAATCTGATCATCACATGTCATCTCACACCATTCCATCTCTCTTCCAACAATGGAAATTGCCATCACCTTCAAATCATCTTCAAATCTGGAACCTCAACCAAAAAAAATTCATCTTCCAAGGGCACAACCATAGGGTTGAACATTATTTAGGGAGTCAACATTGGTATGTATACATCACAAACTTCTCATCTCATGATTTGATAATGGAAATCATGCTAAAGTCAATATTTCACATGTTTATACTTTTGGCACATGGATGTTGTGCATTCAAAACACATATGATGCACAAATAAATTGGATGAATGTTTCATTTTTGGTTTACTCCAAACAAAAGAATATTTTGTTCTCATGAATTCAAATAAAAGATTGGTTATATTTGCATAACCCTTGATAAAGTTCATGTAATACTCCTAGCCTATCAATCCCTAGGATGCCTTCACATTTGTTGGTGTGGCAAAAATTAAAAAGCCTTGTATTGCTACCACTTTGCTTTGGTGAGGTCTAATATTAGCAACATCAACTAAATGACCCAAAGCCATTTTGATTTGCCAAAAAGTAGATCGTAAATCCAATGCAGATAACACCATTGATTTGCCCAATTGTGGTAAAACATTTTCAATAAGGGTAATGGGTAGGAATTGCCCCTAGTTTGTTGATTAAAAGGCCTATAATCATTGCAAAACTTTTTTAATTCATCTCTTTTGTTTAATAAAATTATTTTCACTAGTACAAAAGTGGGGTGCAATTCATTAACCTAAATCATTATGTAATCATCATGTTTCATCATTGGTTGATATAATTCATTATTAATTGAAATAATTCCCTATAATAAATAAGATTTTTTTCATGTTGTTATTTGAAATATCTTAGACTATTTTATGTTATTTTATCCTCTATTTATTATTATTATTTTTGAATATTTTACCCTATGTTATTTTCAATTATTGTACCTAAGTGTTTTTTTATTATTTTAGGCTATTCACTCTAAGTTAAAATAATTGACCTCAAGCCTCTTAAATTATATCAATAATGTAATAATGATACAAATATTAAAATGTTTTTAAACATAAAATATTGTCCCTTACATGCTAAAAAAGAATTAAACCTTGCATTAGCTTTCATTTGGCACACCAATATATAAAAAAACATCAAAATAATGATATTATTGAAAAGGAACATGTTAATAAGGTTCCAACAAATTGATTTTTTATTTTTTACTAGCTTTGGTGGGCTTTAAAAGTTCCATTGGTTTTAAATAGTCCAAAAACATTCAAGTGCACATTACAAATATTTTTTGGTCAAATTTTGATTAATTTATATCTTTATTTGTTTATCTATATGCATGTGTATGAATGTTATGTTGTTCTTTTTTTTTCTTTTTTTTTTCTTGCATACATCTATTAAGGGATTTTCATTTGTTAAAAGTGAATTTTATTTCTCATTTTCCATTTTGCGTGTGATTTGTTTATCACATTGCAGAAGATGGATTGCCTTTATGTACATTCATTTGATGGACAAAGATGTGCATTCTCCTTATGCCATTGAAATGGCATTGATGTGGGCTTCTCCATTTGTGAAAACAATTTTTTTATCAATGGTTGTTATATTTTAACTAACACCATAATTGCTTATAAAACACAATTGCAAATAAGTTTGGAAGGTTGAAACAAACAATATGAAAAGGTCATGGATTGATGTTGTTTTTGTTAACATGTTTGATTTACATAAAAAATGTGGAGGCACCTTGACAAATTGTGTCATTTTAACATGGAACAAATATTTGCACCAAACAAGTCATCATCACTTGTCTAAGGAATATCATAGGAAAAAATATAAATAAAAAAAATTGAAAAAATGAAAGGTGAATTTTAACATATATAATTTTTCAACTAAAAAAGTAAACCAAAAAATTAATAGGTCAATGTGGCCATGATTTAGTTGCATGAAAAATATTAGAAAAGGTTAAATAAATGACATAATGCACAAATAAAGATTTATCAAGTTACTATTAAATTCACCAAAAAGGATGAACATGTAATATTTATATTCAAAAAAATTTGTCTACACCATTAAATGAAAGCAAGGTAAAAGATTTGCTTTCTTTTGAACTTCTTATTCAACACTAGAAATGGGCATAATAAATTATTCTTTTACCTAAAATAATGTTTAGTGTAAAATTTCAATTTGTCAAGTAGAATGACATTATCATAAATAAACATTAATAAAAAATGGTAATTATTTAATGAAATCATTGAACAATTTTGCAACTAGTTCAATTGAAGTTGAAAAACATAAGATGGAATTTAGATAAAAAATGATGATCTTGTTTTGTAAGTTATATCTTTTAATGAAGGGGTGGTTAAATCAAATAATGAATTTGAACTTGAAAGTCAAACAATAAAATTGGAATCTTGTGTGCAAATCAAACTATTCAATTTTGCAATTTACATTAATGTATTTTAATTTTAGAATGTAAAGACACTGCATTAAAATTATGTATTTAATTGATATTTTAGTTTTGATTTGGGTTCTAAATTCAACCATAATGTTTTTAGTTGGATATAATATTGAAATTTGTTTATTTCTAGATTTTACTATAATGTTTTTAATTCTAAATATAAAAAATTCCATTAAAAATGCCATACATTTAAGTATAATATTTTTATTAAATGAATTGCTTCTTAAATCTCACAATGAAATGAATATCACATGTTAACTTATATAATTAAATTGCAAGTTTTAAGTTTCATAATTTAATTTTGTAATTTCAAGCTTAAAGACATATAATAGTTCAGAAAATTAGTTCAAAATTCAAATGCAATATCTTTTCTGACAATAATGCAATTATATAGTTTCACAATGAAAATTATTTCACTTGCTTCTACAATTTTGACAAGTATTTCATTCATTAATTAGTTTAATTCACTTGTTAGTTTCAAAATTACATTGAATTGTGTAAATAATCAAAATACATTAGATCAATCCTCAATATGTATTTCCATAATTCAAATATTAAATATTGAATTTGGTTGTAAATTCAAATATAATTTTTGAAATATATCAAGTTTTTAAATTTATTTAGTCTCATCATTTAATTTAAAACATAGTTTTTGTTTTGTGCCTTTCATTGAATTTGATTACAATTACTTCAAATTTTGTTTCATTCCGTTCGTCCCTTAAATGTATATCCCTTCAGATATCACATTTGTTGATTATTGTAGTAGCCTAGAAGGTTTGGCACTTTGTGCCGAATATCTAATATATTTTCTCTTAATAATTTGGCATAATAATTAAGAAAATTTGAAGGTGTTTTTTTATTTGTGAAGTACACCTTAAGAATTTCTCAAAAGTCCTGAATTTATTTTTTTTTCTTAATATTTATTGTTGAACTTGCTAGGTTACTATGCTATTTTTTTTTGTGTAATTTTGATGAGGGTTTCTTTTACTGGCTAATTTTAGCCAAATTTTGACTTTGAAAATATGACTTTGACCTGTACAAAGGATTTTTTTGGGGGAAGAAAATGGCCCAAATTAGCCAGATTTTAAAGAAAATAAAATCCATATCGCCATATTTTTTAATAATAAGTTCTAGTATGTAGCCAACAATGTAGAAGGATTTTGTTTTTTAATTTCTACTTTCACATCAAGAATTTGGCTAAACTATTTTCTAGATGATCGCCACTTTGACTATATCACAAATTCCTTAAAGGAAACTCTGCTTCTAATCTCTTTTCTCCAGCCACCATCCATCCATCCATCTATTCATCCATCTCTCCTGGTATGCTGGTTGAGATTGATACCCGAGATGATAACCTCCTAGTGAGCGCCGAACCCTCCCCGCGCGCACACAGACTGGCCGCGGTCTTCGAGAGGGAGAGAGCTGGGGGCGTTGCGCGCAGCGATGCAGGCAGCAGCGGTGATCATGCGTACACTGCGTACACTGCCGGGTGAGACGGTACCAGGTCTGCCGGAAGCAGTGATGGACTGCACAGCAGTGGATGCGTCTTCTCTCCTCACCCGTTTATTGCATTCTGTCCCCCCCTTTCTGTAACAACAGCAGGTACCAACTACCAACCCACACCTGTGTACTCACACAATCCTTGTAACTGTTTCATCCCATTCGATCTCTCGGAAGCGCTTGCTTGTGTATCGCCAAAAAATAGCAGCTTGAGAACAGCAGGATCATAAAAGGAGTCTAGGGTTTAGGGTTTATAAACCCATAAAGAGCAGTATGCTAAAAAAGAACAAGAGCTCATCATCAATGTAGTATACAACTTATTGGTTGTTTTGGGTCATACAGATAGATCTCTGAAAATGGGTCGTTTTCGCAAAATAGCAGCTTGAAAACAGCAGGATCATAAAGGGGTTTAGGGTTTAGGGTTTATAAACCTATAAGAGCAGTCTGCTAAAAGAGAACAGGAGCTCATCATCAGTCTAGTATAAAACTCATTGGTTCTTTTCTTGTGTGTCATACAGATAGATCTCTGAAAGTGGGTGTTTTTTGTTTTTTGGTTTTTTTGGGTTTTTCTCTCTTGCTTGTCTTGTTATTGGGTAGGGGCTGGATCCAGATACAACAAATAGCAGCTGAAGTGTATTCTGAGATGGAATTGGAATTTTCCAGAGCATATGTGGCATCCTTGCTACATCTTCTCCTTTTATCAGGTAACGAACTGTTTGGAATTTTGTGCTTGGGATATAGTAACTGGATTCTTGGGTAAGAAGGGGAAGAAGAAATTTGTTGTAGTTTCTCCTAGAGTGTTGCCTGGCTGCCTGTCTGTCTGGGTGGAGGTCCTTCCACAAGGTCTGCTTGGATTCTTGCAAACCTGATTCAAACAAAACCATGTGAGGGGGATAGCAAATTTTTGCGATGTGTTTTTAGTGTTACATTATTATGGGTTCCGGTTTTAGCTGTTGTTGTCCCAATTAGCACCACCCTTGAGCTACCACCTAACATTGATAGCAACATCCCTCCAGTTTGAAAATCCCTTGATACACATCTCAATTGGACTAGCTCTCTACTACATGATGATCTCCTGGGTTATACACTAAAATACCCTAAACCCCAAACCCTACATGATTGGTTGTTGTTGTTGTTGTTGTTGTTGCAAATGCAATTGTTGGAATGCAGATAACAGTGAAGAAGATATGTCGCATGTAGTATCAACTGTTTTCATGCCCATTTTGCACTACAAGGATCCAAAGCTTTTGTGTTTGCAGACTGAAGTAAGTGTGTTTGGTTTTTTTCTTTCCTGAATGATGCCTTCTTTCCTTTTTTGAGGAAATTATGATATCTGAAGGGTTTTAGGGTTTAGGGAGTGATATTGAAGCATCCTGATTTCATATGCTGTGGCAAGGCAACTTGTGTTGAACATTGAACCCCTTTCTACCCATGGTAAATCAAAGTTCTTCATTTTATGGTTGCAAGTCTTGTTTGCACCGTAACTGATTTTGCAGCAAGCACCTTGACTTGGCCCAAAATCATGATGCTATATATGTCAACTGATGTTCTCTAGGTGATTCAAGGTCTGGCTGTGGCTATGGTAGAATGACAGGCATGGAATTTCATCAGATTATTTCTGGTCTGTTACTGCTTGACTGCTCTTGAACCAAGAGTGCCACTGCTGCCACTAGCTGATTTGGATGATTGAAGTGATAATTTTCATAAAGAAACATGACCTCGGAAAAAAAAAACTAAATAAGCCAAATACCACTAACCTCAAGAATTGAAATTGAGAGGCCAACCAATATTCATGGCATTGGACCCACCCCCCATTAAACTTACATATAACCTATGCAGATGTGCTATTTAATTTCACAAAGCAAGCACCCAAAAAAACTATAGTATCATCACTAATAGGACAATACTAATTCACTTTTGTTGTACACACCACACACAACCTTTTTTATCCTTGATGTTCCTATCCATTCTATAGAATAATGCAACCCCTTGGGATTTGATATAAAAGCCCCTACTGTTGTTATTGCCTTTGGAGTAAAATGAGTTCCCTTTTTTATGAGAGCCTTAACCACATCCGCATTGAACTTCAAATGTGACATTGTTTCCACCAACTTGTTAAGTCAGCTATGTGCTTTAATGTAGGAGTTAACTTGGCTATGGTTGACTTGCTGGGATTTAGTAAAGAAGTAGTGAATTCAGCAGTCTAGCGAATGAGGACTAATGTATTGCACCCACATTCTGTAATAGTGCTTATAAATAATGTAGGAGTTCATGATGGTGGTATCAATGACATGGAACATTGTTCGATGCCACCATTTGTGATCATGCATTTGCAAAGTATAATATCCATGGAGTCGATCCTGCACATCAACTCCACGCATGTGCTTTTGGTAATGTATTAGCATTGGGCTAGTGGGGATCTCTAATGGACTAGTTAGATGCCACCAAGTGGCAAATGTTGCACCTATAAGGTCAATTAGACTAAAAGTAGTAGACAAAATGGAAATTGGTTTGTTGTCAAACCAAGATACTATAACAAGTTTACTTGAAGCATGCATGCAATATCGAAGTCGTCGTCTTGATCCTTTCTTTGGATCAATAGTCAAAGCACCAAGTGACCCCTTATAATCAATCTTGCAAGTCCGTTTGGCATGCACCCCAACCTTCAAAAGATTTCAAAACAATGTAAGGCGAGAGAAAAAGTTATCACATGTCACAATGTAATTTTTGTTCTTGTACCCATCCATCAAGCCATACACAATTCTGTACCCAGTTGCATGTTCAACATCCTCATGACCTACACCATAATACATTTCCATTTTCTGCACAAACTTGGACTTTACATTAACCAAACAACAAATCTTCATTCCATATTAACAAGCGTGTCAATGGGAATTTACAACAACAAAACTAAAAACAAAGGAATGTTGTGCAAGAATGTTACACATGAATATAGAAACATTGCCTAGTTTATGTTCTTTGGTTCTTTCTATGGGCAAATTTTGTAATGCCATGGTGACTCATTGTAGCAAGTTATAGGCAGGTTGGAGCTACATCTGTCCCTTCACACATCTTTTGCGCGTGCGTAACTTAGGATTCCTGTCATTGAAACTAAATCAAACTTGTGCAATTGTGCAACAACTCAACATCACACACGATGGCTTTCATTGGTTCTATACGAGCAAAGTGTGATGGGGTCACTGCAAACCATATTGGTCTACGTTGACATTTATGGGTTAAGGGTTAGAAGTCAACAACTACTCAAGACAGATTTAAGCTTCAAGCAAGTGTTGGGTGGTTATTAGAAATAGAAATAGACCGCAATAGTTCGCAAGGTAGTTCTTAGGATACATGGCTATGGTTCTCGAAAAATCAAAGGACTAGTTTTGGTACATAATTGCAATTCTCAAAAAATTGAAAAAATCAAATAACTGCCCATTACATTGATGGTTCTTTAGTGGTTCATTCTTGTAAATGACAGGTTCTTTATGGTTTTTGAAATAATCGGGATCAACAGTTATTTGATTTTGATTTTTTTTCAAAGAATGAGATCTGGTGATTCTCAAATGCTGAAATCGTTTAAAAACTGAAATTGGTGGGTTTTCATAAATTTGTAAAAGGCTGAGAGGTTTTTGTCAATGTCACTAGAACATAGCATAAGATTTCTTCCATGTGACACAATTATTGTGCTTGAGAACTTCAATCAAATTTTTGGCATAGCAAGCACATCTTTTTCCAGAATTTTTGGCAATTCGAAAAATTAATTAATTAGTGCCTAGCCTAGGTACAAGTGTAGTTAATTTTCCCAGGGGAGGGGGGAAATAGTCAACCTCTTTGTTTGGTCCACAACCAAATCCTAAACACCCAGTGCCCACTTTAGCAAACCTCTAAAATATACACATGGCCTAATGATATAAGTGTTGCAAGCAAATTTTGCCACTCCTAAAATAGACATAATGTAGTATTTTCTTTGGACTACCTATATAGTTAGGAATTTGGGCAAGAGTGGATATGGGATAAAGTATGCTGCTATTGGGAACTCGTGGAACAAATTGGGAATTTAATAAAGAACAATTGAGCACTTGATTGGGAAACGTGAAGGAATCATATGCTATACATTTTGAAACATCAAATTGCAAAAGAACCTCATCCACACCTCCCTCCCCCCCTCCCCAAATGAAAAAAACTAGGCCTCTTTGGGTGCATGTTGTCTTGCCTCATTGGTTGGAAATGAACCCAATTTCTAATTGTATTGATC
>Ga0116231_10008860_pt1 | contig 17387 bp, 13 predicted proteins | sample S1TSphgellanicum_2_FD_89695 | JGI IMG/M metagenome (GOLD analysis project Ga0116231, IMG submission 89695) | Host-associated microbial communities from peat moss isolated from Minnesota, USA - S1T2_Fd - Sphagnum magellanicum MG | ecosystem: Host-associated > Plants > Peat moss > Unclassified...
GCCGAGCCTCAGATACGCACCGCTCTGCGTGACACTCGAGTCGTCGCAATCAGCGGCCCGCGACAGGCGGGAAAAACCACTCTGGCGCGCCGCTTCGCCAAGCGGGGCCGCACGTACGTCACTCTCGATGATCAGTCCACATTGGCAGCTGCCAAAAGCGACCCGGTTGCCTTTATCCGCGGCCTTGATCGTGCCGTAATCGATGAGGTGCAGCGCGCGCCCGATCTGCTATTGGCGATCAAACACAGTGTGGACGAGAACCCGCGGCCGGGTCGATTTTTATTGACGGGGTCCGCCAATTTACTGACCGTTAAAACAATTCACGAGTCACTCGCCGGCCGCGTTGAAATCATACCGCTCTACCCGTTGGCCCGTAGCGAGATGTTGGACATCAGACACCCGCAATTCATAGCCAAGGCGTTTCAAGGCACTGTCCCCCATATGCTGGAGACGCCGTCCAGGGAGAAGCTTGCGGAGTGGGTTACAGCGGGAGGTTATCCAGAGGCCATCAAGCGACGTGGTGAACGTCGGCGGCAGGATTGGCACCGCGCCTACATCAAATCGATCGTCGAGCGCGATCTTCCGGAAATTTCTGATTTGGCAAAGCCCGATCAAATTCCGCGTGTTTTGCAGATCGCGGCGCAATTCGCAGGGCAGCTGACGAACCTTTCCGAGATCGGCCGCAGCGTCGGGCTTGATCACAAGACGGTCGAGCAATATGTGCGCGTGCTGGAACAACTCTATCTCGTCCAACGTATTCAGCCATGGTTTCGCAACGAACTGTCGAGGCTGGTCAAGACACCGAAGTTACAGTTCATCGATTCGGGACTGTTGACCGCAATGCGCGGGTATTCGCTATCCCGCGTGCGTTCCGACCGCCCTGTATTTGGCGCGCTGCTCGAGAGTTTCGTCTTCGCGGAACTGCTCAAGCTGTCGACATGGACGGAAGAGCGGGTCACGTTGTTTCACTACCGCGATCGTGATCAGTTGGAGGTCGATTTTGTTCTCGAGAACTCCGCCGGTGAAATTGTCGGCATCGAGGTGAAATCGGCCGCATCGGTCACGCGTCGTGATTTCCGGGGATTGGAACGTGTAGCGAGTGCTGCTGGATCTTCATTTATCCAGGGCATTGTTTTGTATGATGGAGCACAAACGCTTTCGTTCGCGGACAAGCTTCGAGCCGTTCCCCTGTCAGCGTTGTGGGCGTGATGAGCCTCTAGTACGACCCAGATCCGGGCGGATAGGGTGCGCCCAATGCCGACATCGGTGGCTCATTCAAGCATCGATTTTCAGGGCTGCGAGTTCGTTGCCGCCGGGATCGCGGAAATGGAAACGCCGTCCACCGGGGAATGCGAACACGGGCTTCGTTATGGTGCCCCCGGCTTTCTTGACGGCCTCGAGCGCTGCATCGAGATCTTCAACCGCGATGACCGCCAGCGGCGCGCTCGTCGCTTCCGTGGGATCTGCCTGTAATCCCAGATCGACGTCCCCGGACATCGTGCAGGAATAGGTCGGGCCAAAATCGGTGAACGTCATGCCGAATGCATCGCTGTAAAATTGGCGCGATTCCGGCATGTGTGACGTTGGAAGCTCGACGAAATTGATACGGGACATGGAGACTCCTTTAGCGTCGCGGAAGGGGCTATCGAGGGTTGGATCGTCACACATCCGGGCCGGCTTTCCACGGACCGTCCGGTCGATCACATCAGGCCACTGCGCCGCCTCGACTGCGATCGTCGAAGATGCACTCTGAAAAATCATAACATAATGTTTTATATGACTTTTACCGCCAGATTACCCGTGCGGTAGCCCCTGCGTCGTCGCTCGGTTCTTGCAATGCGGCGACCGGTATGAAGAACGAGTGGCGTAGGGTCTTCGACGTACCATTGATCGTCGTCAGCGGCGGCGTGAACATCTCCCTCGCACATTAACCTCATTCTCAAGCTTCCTCAGCAGCAGACACCTCAAGACAATGAAATCCCGCAGCGTCCTTTGCACTTTATTGATGATACTGGTTTGCCAGATCACGCACGCCGACCAGCCGCCGACCGGAGGCGAGTTGCTGAAACAAGTGCCGCCTCCTGCTCCGCTTCCGCAAGCCACGGAGCCGGAGATCACCGTCACTCGTCCGGAATCTGAGAGCGCCTCCGTCGGTCCCACCTTTCAGGTGGATCACATCGACATCACCGGCGCGACCGATGTGCCGATCGGCGAACTGCGAGCCATCGTCGCACCAAGTGAAGGTAAGATGCTGAGTCTCGCCGACCTGCAGAGATTGGCCGATGCGATCACGGCGCGGTACCAAAAAGCCGGATACCCATTCTCGCAAGCCTATGTGCCGGCGCAAACCGTGCAGGACGGTCATGTCCGCATCGCCGTGCTCGAAGCGCACTACGACAACATCGTCCTGAAGAACTCGAGCCGAGTCCGCGATTTCGTCCCGCAAGGAACCTTGTCGGATCTCAAAATCGGGATGCATGTGGAGCAAGGATCGTTGGACCGAGTGCTGTTGTTGTTGTCCGATTTACCGGCGACGCAGGTGAAAGGGACCTTGCGGCCGGGTCAGGCTCCCGGTGCCTCCGAACTGCAGGTGGACATGACGCCGGCGGCGGCATTCAATGGCAATGTGGCCGCCGATGACTATGGCAACGCCGCGACCGGACGCGAACGGTTCAACGCCAATGTCAATCTGTTCGAGCCCTTAGGGGTTGGAGACGTGCTGTCGATGAGCGCATTGACGGCGGGTCGGGGCATGAACTACGGCCGCCTTGGTTACCAACTGCCCGTCGGCGATGCGAGCACTCAGGTCGAGGCGCATGTATCGACTCTGGGCTATGAACTGGTGCATGGTAGCGAAGTGCGTCTCGACGCTCGCGGCACCGCCAGCGTCTTTGGTTTCGGACTCGATCAAGTACTGCTGCGCAGTACCGCCGCGAACGTTTCGGCGCGAATCACGTACGAGGATACGCAACTCGACGATCGAATCGAGATCTCCAACATTCGCACCGATCGGCATACGCAGGATTGGCATGGGGTCGTAACCGGTAGCGTGACCGATCGGACGGGCGTCAGCGGCCTCAGCGCAGGTCTCACGATCGGGCGCGTGGTCTACGATGACGCTACGGCATTCAATGTCGACGAGGCCGGTGCCCGCACCGAAGGGCGCTTCACCAAGTACGTGCTCAGCGTCTCGCGGCTGCAGCAGATCATCGACAAGACCTCGCTGTTCGCTTCCGTGAGCTATCAAGGGGCCAACAAGAATCTCGATTCGTCCGAACAGTTCTTCGTCGGCGGTCCGGCAAGCGTTGAGGCCTACGACAATGGCGTGCTGTCGGGCTCGCAGGGAAATGCCGAGGCTCTCGAGCTTCGCCGCGACCTGCACACGGGTACGAGAGGTCGCTGGCAGGGAACGGTGTTCCTGGACCATGCGCAGGTACAGATCGAGAAAGACCGGTATAGCCAGGGCGCCAATGTTGCCAATCTGTCGGCTGCCGGCGTGGCACTTGACTGGTCAGGCCCGCGCGGTTGGTCCGTTACCTCGAGCCTCGCCGCCCCGGTGGGTGGGACACCAGACGTGTTGGGACATCGCCCGACGGTGCGCTACTGGCTACAACTGCGGAAGAATTTTTGAAGCCGGAGTACCGCAAGAAGCCGGGAATTCTCCGTACTCCATTCGCTGCGTCTACGCGATTCGCTGGGTCTACTTCGATTTGCCAGCTCTACTCGATGCGCTGAAGTCCGCCGGGTCCGGACCAACTGGCATTTAGATGCCCGACTTGATCGGTTGGTCGCAGCAGTCCCAAGCGGTGGATAAGGGGATGCTTCGGCGCACGAAGTCGGGGTGCAGCACCGAACCATCACCAGACACCCGATAGTCGCTGCTGGGATTGAAGATCGGGCGGGCGAGCTTGGACTTTGCGGCATCTCCGCTCTTGGCTGCCCGCACGTGGGCGGTCGTCGCATGGGCCGCGGTGACAGGAGCCGCACGGCGGCATGCGCGGCGGCATGCGTGCTGCGGGCCGCATCGTGGGCGCCCAAGCCGCCGCCGTGGAACCACGAGCCACCCGCGTGGGACCCTGCGCCGCCACCGCTGCCACCCGCTGCCACTGTCACTCGTGCCGCCGTGCCCGCGGCTAAAGAAGGCGGTGGATGCACCGGAGCTGCCGGACCCGCCAGCGCAGGGAGCGTTGGCCTATGTGCGGCATCGTACAGTCCCGAAGGGACACAGGGGTTAGGTTGCGGGTCTGCCGCAAGCCATTAAGTGTTCAGCGTAACCCAAAAACATGAAATCCGATGCAGGTCCAAGATTTCTGTTGTGCGGACTGCTGCTGGCGGGTTACGTCGCTCCCGCGAGTGCACAATTCAAGCTGCAGGAATCTTTTGAGGACATCACCGCTGCCGGATGGACGATCAGCGGTGACGCTTTCCTGACCGCGCCATCAATCGACGCAGCCGGCTCGGGCTGGCTGCGCCTGACGGGTGCGAGCCTGCTGCAACTTGGTTTGGCACTCAACAGCGGGTTCAGTTTCGCCTCGAATCAGCCCGTCGTGGTCAGGTTCAACTACCTGTCATGGGGCGGAACGGGCGCCGACGGCATGACGGTGTTCCTGTTCGACTCCTCGACCCCTTCCCCCATGGCGAACGCCACTCTCGGCGGAGGCCTCGGCTACTGCGGTGGAGCGGGGGGCTACCTGGCCATCGGACTCGATGAATTCGGCAACTTTTCCAGGCCCGGCGACACGTGTCCGGTCGCCGGTGGCGGCGCCCCCAACATCAACAATTCGAACGGCAAGGCGCCAGAGTCGCTCGTGATCCGCGGACCTGAAGCTCCAGCAACGATCCGACCGCCGTTTCGTGGCCCTCGCCGAAGACCGTGCAGTTGACTCTCACGCCTGCCGTGTCGCCGGCGGTCGGATACACGATCAACGTTGACCCAGCGAGCGTGCAAATCTCCAATTTCATCACCGTGGCCAGCACCGACGTTCCTGCGCCGATCAGCGTGAGCAACGGCGGCCAGTACAGCATCAACGGTGGCGCCTTTACCTCGATTGGCGGCGTCGTCTCGCCCGGCGCGCAGGTCCAGGTAAAATTGACTGCGGCCTCCGGCTACAGCATGTCCGCCGCCGCCGTGCTCACCATCGGTGGCGTCTCGTCGCCGTTCACCGTCACCACCGGTTCCCAAACGGTACTGCAGGGCGGCTTCACGCCAGTGACCAACGCTGTTCCGGCCAGCATTCAGACATCCAACGCCATCTCCGTCGCGGGGACCAGCACCTCCGTGCCCATCAGCGTGAGCAGTGGGGATGAGTACAGCATCAACGGTGGCCCATTCACCTCCGCATCCGGCACGGTCCAGCCTGGTGACCAAGTCACCGCGCAGTGGCGGTCCGTTCACCACGACTGCCGGTACCGTTCGACCGGGAGACCAGGTCAGGGTCGAGGCTGCCGCGGCCTCGACTTACAGCACCAATGCCACCTCCGTGTTGGACATCGATGGCGTCGACATCAAGTATTCCGTCACCACGGGTCCGCAGCCGCTACAGCACGTTGCGACGACGGGCGGTGGCGGCGCGATCGGTGGCATGACGCTGCTGATGCTCGCGCTGCTCGCCACACTCAAAGTTGACTCACAAATATGAAAACTTATGCAGGTCCGAAATTTCTGTTGTGCTGCCTGCTGACGGCAGGTTACGTCGCCCCCGCGCATGCACAATTCAAGCGGCAGCAGTCTTTCGAGGGCACGACCGCGCCCGGATGGACGCTTAGCGACTCCGCGATCCTGACGGCACCGTCCATCGACGCCACCGGCTCAGGATGGCTGCGCCTGACGGCTGCGGTCATCTCTGACAAGGGTTTGGTACTCAACAGCGGGTTCAATTTTGCCTCGAATCAGCCCGTTGTGCTCAGGTTCAACTATGTGTCATGGGGCGGCACGGGCGCCGACGGCATGACCGTGTTCCTATACGACTCTTCCACCGCTTTGCCGATGGCGGGCGCCTCCACGGGCGGTGCACTGGGGTACTGCCGTGGAGCGGGAGGCTACATGGCAATCGGTCTCGATGAATTCGGCGACTTTTCCAATCCTGGCTATGACTGTGCGATAGCCGGTGGCGGCCCGGGCAGGACCCCAGAGTCGCTGGTGATCCGCGGGCCGGAAAGTTCGAGCAACGCTTGGGTGAGTGCGACAGCGATCTCCGGCGGAGTCGACAGTCCTCTGGCCGTCTCGCGGCCTGCAGCGAAGACCGTGCAGGTGACCCTGACGCCTGTCGTGGCGCCTGCCGTTGGCTATACGATCACAGCGCAATTCCGGAGCGCGGCCGGCGAGACGTTCCAGACCCTATTTTCCGAGCCATTCCCATACGCCCCGCCCGCGAACTTGGGTGTGGGAATCAGCGGTGCCACCGGTGGCTTCACCAACAGCCACGAGTTGCAGGGACTGACCGTAGCCACGCCGGACGATTTGCAGGTGACGATGACGGGCCCGATCTCCATCTTCACAGGGTCCCCTGCGGTCACGTACCTGTTGACCGTCACGAACAATGGCGACTACTTGCTCAAAATGAGTAACGCACCGACGGTCGTGGACACTCTTCCAGCTCCTATCACGGGCGCTACCTGGACCTGTGTGGGTGGCGGCGGGGCCGCGTGTGGCGCGTCGGGAACTGGAAGCATCGACACCACCAATGTCACACTTCCGGCACATGGCTCGGTCACGTACACGATCACCGGAACGCTCGATCCGGGCACAACCTGCGGTTCCAGCGTTGCCAACACGGCAGACGCGGATTTCGGCACCGGCACCACCTTCCTGGATCCGGACGAGACGAACAATACCGCGACTGTCAATTCCACCGTCATCTGTGACAGCACACTCGCGAACAATAATCCCGCTTCCCTGACCTACGCGCCCCAGCAAGTGGGTACCGCCAGCACCTCGCAGGCGGTCACTGTGACCGAGGGGGGCAACGGCAGCGCGGCCATCACCAGCATCGCCGTCACGGGAGATTATTCCCAAACGAATAATTGCCCAGCAACGCTGGCAATAGCTCAGACCTGTACAGTCAATGTGGTTTTCACGCCGAGCGCCGTCGGCATTCGCACCGGCACTCTGACCATCCAGAGTGACTTGGCCAACTTGCCGGCAGTCACATCGGTGGTATCGCTGACGGGTACCGGCATCAACTCAGTACCCGGCCCATTCAGCTTCACACCGATCATCAACGTGCCTCCATCGAGCGTGCAGGTCTGCAATGCCATCACCGTTGCCGGCACCGATGTTCCCGCGCCGATCGGCGTGAGCGCCGGTGGGCAATACAGCATCAACGGTGGCGCCTTCACCTCCGGTGCCGGCGTCGTCTCGCCGGGCGCGCAGGTTACGGTGAGGTTGACTGCGGCCTCCGGTTACAGCACATCCGACTCCGCCGTGCTCACCATCGGTGGCGTTTCATCGACATTCACGATCACCACGGGTGTCCAGCCGCTACAGCACGTTGCCACGACGGGCGGTGGCGGCGCGATCGGTGGCATGACGCTGCTGATGCTCGCGCTGCTCGCCACACTCAAGGCCGCCGGAGCGCGACGTTCGGCGCGTCTGGTATGCCTGGCCGTTGCCATTCTCGCCGCGATCTCGAGTAACCCCGCCCGAGCCGACGATGCAGACTGGTTGTCGAACTTCTACGGCGGCCTTCGCGTGGGTGAGTCGACCAGCAGCATGACGGCCGGCAAGCTTGCCAGAGACCTGCGGGCCGATGGCTTTCAGATCACCGATGCGGGTGCCGAGCGAGGTACCTTCGGCGGCGGGCTGTACCTCGGCTACGAGCTGCCCAACCATTTCGCCGTCGAGATCGCAGGCACCTACATCGGGCGCACCCGTGCGGCCTTAGGAGGCGTTCTGCCGTCGGAACTCGGCCCACTGCTCGCCGATACCGCACATATCGTGCGCGGCAGCGGCGATATCGTGGCACTGGAGGCGCGCTACCGCTTGCCTCTGATGCGGGGCATCGATCTGGACCTGCGCGCGGGTCCGTACTTTTGGCTAACCACTGCGGATGTGTACGTGAGTGGAGTCGACAAGCTGAACCGATCGGATAATGGTCTGGGGTACACGCTGGGTGTCGGTCCACGCTTCGCTCTTGGCCAGCACGTGGGAATCGGAGTGAGCGCCGAGTACTTCAATTCGACGTCGCAGAATCAGTTTTGGCAGTTCTCCGCCACACTCGAATATCACTTCAGATGAAGGGGGCGCGGCCAGCCATGAAGCTTCGGTAGCCGAGGCGCAAGCAAGGATGCGAGAATGCACCGTCAAGAAGAAACTCAGGTTCTGGTGGGGATATGAATAAAACGACGCTGCTTTGCGGACTTCTTGCCTTGAGTGTGGGCCGCATGAGTGCGGCGGCGGCCGCGGATGCGCTGCTTCCACCCGATACGCCCATCGTGCTCAAAGCGGACCGGTTATTCGACTCGGTCTCGGGCAAGCTCGTCGAGCATGGCATCGTGGTGGTATCGGGAGCGAAGATTCAGTCGGTCGGCGCGGCGGTCGCGATTCCCGCCGGCGCCAAGGTTATCGACCTGGGGGATGCGACCCTGCTGCCGGGATTCATCGACGCGCACGTGCACCTGAGCAGCCAATCCAGCGAAAACTACTACAAGGATTTCTATTCGGACATCATGCGTTTCCCCGCCGAGCAGGCGCTCTACGGTGCCAGTTACGCCAAGGCGACGCTGCAAGCGGGCATCACGACGGTGCGCGATGTCGGCTCGTCCGATTGGATCTCCTTGGGATTGCGCAATGCCATCAAGGCGGGCGTGATCCCGGGTCCGCGCATGTTGGTGGCCAACCACGCGATTGGCGCGACCGGCGGCCACGCGGACCAGGATCCGTATCCCCCGGAACGCATCGCCGTCGCGGGTCCTATCTTGGGCGTCTGCAACGGCCCTGAGGAGTGCCGGGAAGCGGTCCGCTACCAGATCAAGTATGGCGCCGACGTCATCAAGTTCATGCCGTCCGGTGGCGTGCTGTCCCTCGCGGATCCGGTCGACAACGTGCAGCTGACTCAGGAGGAAATGAATGCCATCGTCTCGGAAGCGCATTCCTGGAACCGCAAGGTGGCGGCGCATTGCCATGGCGACCGGGCGGCGAAGATGGCGATCGCCGCGGGCGTGGATTCGATCGAACATGGCAGCTTCCTCAAGGACGACACGCTGCTCGAGATGAAGAAGAAGCATGTCTACCTGGTCGCGACGATTTTCGCAGGCTACTGGGTGGGCCAGCATCTCGACGACTACCCGCCGTCGATCCGCGAGAAGGCGTTGGCGGCCTCAAAGGCGATCGCGCAAATGTTTCAGCATGCGGTGAAGATCGGCGTGCCGATCGCGATGGGCACCGATGCCGGCGTCGAGCCGCATGGCTTGAATGCGACCGAGTTCACTTTGATGGCGAAGAACGGCATGCCAACCGCGCAGGTTCTCATCGCCGGCACCGCCGGGGGTGCGGACCTCCTCGGGGTCGCCGACAAGACCGGGACTTTGGAAGCCGGCAAGTTCGCGGACATCGTAGCGGTGACTGGTAATCCAATCGACGATATACAGGTCACCCAGCATCCGGTTTTCGTGATGAAGGAAGGGGTCATCTACCGCAACGATCGCGGCGCGGGGGTGCACTGAGGCGCATAGCACCAGTTGACGGCCCAGGAGAACCCTGGGTATTCTATTAGAAGGTCTCTATGGAATGGAGGCTTAAGCCCGGCCGTGTCATGTCGGGGAAACTCGGCGCAAGGAGGACAAATGCCCAGCAAAATTCCTACGGTTCGAAAAGTCGCGGATAACCAGACGGTCCTGAACAACTTAGGGCTACTGGCAGAGTTCGCTGGTACGTGGCGCGGGACGGGATTCAATCTCGTAGCGCGACCTGATTTCGATGACAAGACGAATCTATTTCTCGAACTCAATCTGACCAGAGAAACCACTGAATTCAGCCCAATCTCATCATCGATCCCGAATCGAGGTTTCGCCCAAACCGATATCGAATTATTCGGTTTGACGTATCTCACGCAAATCAGCGATGCGATCACCGAAGGCGCGCTGCACATCGAGCCCGGGATCTGGGTGACCCAGCCGCAGACTACGGCTCCACCAGATTCGCCGCCTGCAGGGGGTCAACTGATCGCCCGCATGGCCAACATACCCCACGGGAACTCGCTCCTCGCCCAAGGCAGCGCCACGTTTTTTGAAGGTCCGCCGACCATCAGCCCCGGCGCGAATCCGATCAGCGGCGCCAACCCAGCCTTTTCCGCTTTCCCTTCGTTCAACACGACTGCCATCGACCTCGCGCCAGGACCGGGGCTGCTTGCGCCGGGTGTTCCGCTCGGCGCGGCGATTTTTGCGGCGGGTACCTCGGAGGCGCAGTCCAAGCCGGGCGGTGGTTTTGCCCAGTACACGCTGTCGAATCCTATCAGCGCGACAAATACGAGAACCCCTTTGGGAAATGCTCCTCCAGTATTGCCGCCCGCCATCACTCAGGCACTGCTCAATGACCCGGTGATATTGCTGCAACAAACTATTCAGGAACAAATCGCTCAGGGATACTCATTCAGCGGCGCTGCTCTCAATATTTCTACCGCGTCGGAAATCACTTTCTTCAACGCTCCCTTCATCAACGGCAGTCCCGCACCAGAAACATCGAACGTGAACCTGCCCCAGGCCGGTGGCGGGATAGAAAATCTGGGTTTTCTTCTCGGACCCAATCCACCAAACAATGCACTTACAGCGCTGTTTTATGCCACCTTCTGGCTGGAGAAGCTTACCCATCCCACTCAGCCGTCTTTCATGCAGCTGCAATACGCGCAGATGACGATGCTGAACTTTCCGGCGCTGTTACTGGGCAAACCGACTGCCAGCCCGCCAGTTCCGCCGCCGAATTTCAGTTGGCCGCATGTCCAAGTAGCGACGCTGCAAAAGACCTTCGGCTGAGCAATCAAGCTGTGGTAAGTCGTTCAGCGCGCCCCGTGCGCCTCCGACTTTGAGGTGATCCAGTCCATGAGTGCCAGTAAAACTCCGGAGACCACGAAGGTCAGATGGATGGCGAGCATCCAGCCGATGCGGTGCTCGTCGATAGGAGCAGTGACATCGCCCAATGGCAGGAAGGCGCGAAGCAACGCAATGCCGCTGATCGCGACGATCGAGGCGATCAACTTGAGTTTGAGGCCGGAAAAATCGATGGTACCCATCCAATCCGGCCGATCTTCGTGATCGCCAATGTGAATTTTCGAGACGAAATTCTCGTATCCTGAAAACATGACGATCACCAACAGGTTGCCCGTCAAGGAGAGATCGATGAGAGAGAGCACGAAAAGTATCACTCGCTCGGCGTCGAGAGTTTCGAGGTGGCCCACCTCGCTGAGAAACTCGCGTCCGAATACATAGAGCACCACGGCAAGCGCCAACGCCATGCCGAAATAGAAGGGCGCCAACAGCCACCTGCTGGAGAACAACAAGAGTTCAAATGCATATTCGATTTTGGCCCGCGTGTTTGGCATAAAAGAGGTTACCCTGAAAGTTGATGAATGCTGATGCATGCGGCGTAGCTGAGCTAACCGAGTGCGAGCCACGCGAATGCGAGGGGCGCAGCCGGCGCGTTACATGGGCGGTGTTTACGTCAATTGCCACTGCAAGAACGCGTACGTGTCCGCCGCTTCGCGGTCCTGCTGCGCGCGGGTGGAGCCAATGCCGTGTCCCGCATCGTAGTCGACGCGCAGCAGGATGGGTTTTCCGGAACTGGTGGCGGCTTGCAGCCGCGCAGCCATTTTTGCGACATGGAAGGGCGCGACGCGCGGATCCGTCACGCCCGTGGTGAGCAGCACCGCCGGATACGGCGTGCCGTCCTTGACGGCTTGGTAGCTATCGATGCTCTTCAAGGCGCGATAACCCGCGGGGTCGGAGATCGCGCCCCACTCGGGCTCCTCGCCATAACCGTTTTGCTCGGCGACGTAGCGCAGTGGATTCGACCAGCCGACGCCGTCTATCACAGCGGCGAACAGCTCCGGCCGCTCGGTCATCGCGCGCCCAACGGTGATGCCGCCGGCAGATCGGCCGCCGATCGCAAGATGCGGGGTCCCGGTGTATTTCTTGGCGATGAGCTCTTCGCACACCGCGATGAGATCGCGCCAGGTGTTCGGTTTGTTATCGAGCTGCCCGGCCTTGTGCCATTCGCGGCCGTACTCGCCGCCGCCTCGCACGTTCGCGTAGCCGACGATGAAGCCGGCATCGACCAGCGCGAGGGTCTTGCCGGCGAAGCTCGGCATGTAGGCGGCCGCCCCGTATGAGCCATAGGCGGAGATCCACGTAGGCGTGCGGCCGTCGCGTTGCAAGCCTTTTCGATAAATCAGCGTGTATGGAATCTTGACGCCATCCTTTGCCGCACAGAAGAAGCGCTTGGCCTCGTAGGCGCCGACATCGATGTGGGGTTGCGGCGTGATGCCGGTATCCGTGAGCTCGCCTGCGGCGCTCACTCGGTAGAGAGCGGCGGGGCTGAGCCAGCCAGTGAACGACATGAGTACACCGTCTTCGTCCGGGTTCGCGTAAGGGCCGCCGATGGTGCCGTCGAAGGGCAGAGCGATCTCGTCGACTGGGGCGGTGGCTGTGCCGGAGACGGCGCCGGTCACGACGCGGCGCAGGCGATGCACGCCGCCGTCTTGAATCGTCAAGTAAAGACCGTCCTTGGCGCGGTTCATGGCTTGGATGACGGCCGGCCCTTGCGGCACGACCACGGTCGCGGCGGCGGGTGATGGCGCGGCAGCGGATGTCTGTCGCAACTCACCGCGGGGCGTGGTCTTGTTGACCAGCAAATAGAGAACGTCGCCGTCGATGTCGAGATCGGTGAGTACGTCCTCGAAGCCGGCGATGAGTGACCATTTCGCGCGCCCTGCCCTAACATCCTCGAGCGGCGCAATGTAGGCCCGAAATTCCGGTCGCACGTCCGCGAGCACCAGCACGGCGTGACGAGATCCGCGAAAGGTCAGGATCGCGGGCGCTTGTATCTTGTCGTAGACGATACTGGGATCGAGCCCGCGCTTCATCAAGAAGGGATCGGACTTGGGGTCGCTGCCGACGCGATGGAAACGCGCATGTGCGTCGAGAAAGCGCTCCGGGGTGGCGACCTTGCCGGTGAGTTGCGTATAGAAAAAGCCGCTGCCGTCGTCCAACCACTGCGGGTCCGCGGCCTGTGTGTCGGGAATGCGATCCGGCAAATCCTCGCCGTCTGCCACTTTCAGAATGTGCAGCAGCGAGTCTTCGCTGCCATCCTTCGATAGTCCATAGACGACGAGGCGGCCATCGGGAGAGGCGCTCCACCAATCGAGCGAGACGTGACTCTTCGGTCCGCTCGAGAGCGTGGGGTCGATGAGGATGCGGTCGTGGCCATCGGCGTCGCGTACGAACAGCTTGAAGTTGTCTGCGCCCGCGGGCCGCTGTGCATAGAAGGTGAGGCCGCCCGCGCGCTGTGCGCGGCTGGTCACCGCGGTGTCGCCGGTGAGCTGCGAGATCCGCTTCAGAAAGCGGGTGCGGCTCGGCAGCGCATCGAGGATGGCGCGAGCATGCTCATTCTGCGCTTTGAGGTAGGGCAGCCACTGCGGATCGCTGCTGTTCTCCATCCAGCGGTAGGGATCGCTCAAGGTCTCGCCGAAATACGTGTCCTTGACGACCTCGACGCGCGCCACCGGCGCGGGCGGGATGTTGGGCGGGCTGGGAGATGCCGGCGGTATGGGCTGCGGTGCACCGCTGCCGGGGACTGCGGCTGCCCAGAGCGGACGGCTCATGGCGGCGGCCAGCGCGCCGCTGCTTTGGCTCAAGAACTGCCGTCGGTCGATGCTTTTCCCCATGAGATCACTATACGGTTGCGCGATATGCGCGACAACGGAATGAGGGTAAGCACAGCAAATTACGCTTGAATACTGCGCCAAGCGGGCTGCCAGATCGACTACCTGATCCAGCCGCCCTCAGTGATATCCGGCGTGCAGCAGAAAATCGCGCGCCTCAGTGTGCCGCGACACATGAGCTACCGTCCCGTGTTGATTCGTGCGGGCGCAGATTTGCCGCAGCGTCCCCGTCAAGTGATGGTATTGAACGGCAGGCTGCTCAGCAGTTCTGCAAGCCCATTCCAGGCGACTTGAATGCCGATGCAGAACAGCAGGAACGCGGAGAGCCGCACGACGATGGTGGTGCCGGTCACGCCCATCAGATCGGCCAGCCGTTGCGAGTTTCGATAAAAGGCGTAGATCGTCAATGACAGCAGCAGCGTGGCGGCGAGCGTTTCGATGAAGAATTCGAGCAGCGGTGCATGAAAGCCGGCGGGGCGGCTCGCACCCAAAGAGATCGCGACCGAAATGGTGCCGGGGCCGGTGGTCAGCGGCATGGTCAGCGGATAGAAGGCAACGCGGCTTGGCGGCACATCCATGGATTTTGGCTGCGGGGTTTCGTTGCGGCGCTGCTGCGTGGCGTCCGGTGCGTTCAACATGCGAAATCCGGCAGAGGCCACGATGATGCCGCCCGCCACGCGCAGCACCGGAATGGAAATGCCGAAGAAGCCGAGCACGTAGGCGCCAATGTAGAGTGATCCTGCCACGATGGCGAAGGCATGGATCGCGACCCAGCGCGAAATGGCCGCGCGCGCCTTGGGGTCGGCTTCGCGCGTCGCGCCCAGGAAAATGAACGCTCCCGACAACGGATTGACGATGGAGAAGAGCGCGGTGAAGGTGAGAAGGAATGTCGTCATGCTGACCATGGCGGCCATTCTAGCGTGCGAAAGATGACAGTCTCGGGCGGTACGTCACCGGGGCGCTCGTTGCCATCCGCCGCCGAGCGCCTTGAACACGGCGATCTGGTCCTGGACCAGGGCGGCGTCGGATGCTGCCACTGCGGCGTCGGCGGCAATCAACGATTGTTCGGTCGTGAGCAGATCGAGGTTGCTGACGGCGCCGGCGAGGAATTGCTCATGGGCCATGCCGAAGGCACTGTGGATCTTGCTCTGCGAGTCGGCCAGCGATTGGCGATAGTCGAGCGCGGCACCGTAGAGCGCGAGTGCTTGTTCGGTTTCCTTGAGGGCATCGAGCACGACCTCATCGAAGGCGGCGAGCGCCGCGGTTTGGGCGGCCTTCGCTTGGGCTATTCGCGCGCGCGGTCCGGCCTGATTGGGAAAACTCCAGCTGATGGCCGGACCGACGCCCCAGGTCAGCCCGACGTTGGTGGTGAGGGCCGACAGGGTGCTGGCGGCACCGCCATAAAGGCCCGTGAGGTGAATGCCGGGGTAGAGATCCGCCGTGGCGACGCCGATCTGCGCGGTGGCGGCGGCGAGCCGCCTTTCGGCCTGGCGCACGTCGGGCCGGCGGCGCAGCAGGGCGGCGCCATCGCCGATGGGAATGAGCGCGCTCAAGGCGGGCGGCGTCACGCAGCTCTCGAGTTCGCGCGGGGCGTTCGCCGGCGTGCGGCCGAGCACGGCCGTCAACTGCAACAGTGCGGCGCGGCGCTGGCCTTCGAGCGGCGCGATGGCCGACCGACCCTGAGCCTCGAGCGCTTCGGCGCGCGCGACCTCGTAATCGGACGCGGCACCGGCATCATGGCGTTTCACGGTGATGCCGGCCTCGTGGGCGACGACCTCGTGCGACTGGCGCGCAACGGCGAGCTGTTCGCCGAGCGTGCAGACCTGTGCGAAGGCGCGTGCGGTCTCGGCGGCGACGACGACCTTGAGCGCGTCGCGGGCGGCCTCGGTGGATTGCGCATTGGCGTGGGCGGCTTCGATGGAGCGGCGCACCTTGCCGAACAGGTCGACCTCGTAGCCGACTTCGAACAGGTCTTCATACAACCATAGCGTCTGCGGCGCGTGTCCCTGCAGCTCGAGGATTTCGTCGGTGGTGGCGTCGCGCCCGTAGATGCCGCCGAAAGCGGCCTTGGTGGACGGATAGAGGCCGGCGCGCGCGGCGGAGACGACGGCGGCGGCGGCGGCGAAGTTGGCCTCGGCTGACTTGAGTTGCCGGTTGGCATTGAAGGCTTCCTGGACGAACGCGTCGAGGCGCGCGTCGTGATACAGCTGCCACCATTCATCGGGAGGCGGCGCCGTGCTCTCCGCGGACGCGTCCAGCGATGCGAGCGGCGCGTCGGCGCCCGCCGGCGGACCGGGTGCATGGTAGTCGGGACCCACCTTGCAAGACAGCAGCGTGCCGAGCAGCAGCGCAAGCGCCGGGTGCGGCACGATGCGGAGGAGGGCTGAGCGCTTCATGCGGATGTGGGCTTGCGGTTCACGGCGGCTTGGCGGATTTCGGTGCGATCCACGGCACGGCCGAGGCCGGTCCCGGCGGCGCGGACTGCATGAGGACGAGTACCAACAGGGCAATCGAGGCGAGCGCGCTGATCGCGACGAAGCAATCGATGACGGCTTGTGTGGTGGACGCGGCGCGCACCACGGAGCTCAAGACCGCGGCGCCGCGGCTTGCGGCCAACGTGGGATCGAACACGCGCGTGGTCGCGGCACCGTAGGCGCGAATACGGGCGATCACGTCGAGATCGCCGCTGCGCACGTGCTGGCCGATCATGTTGGAGGCGACCTGGCCGCGCACCCGCGCCAGCGTGGCGACCGTGGCGGTGCCGATTTCGCCGCCCATGAGGCGCGCGGTTTGCAAGGCCGCGCCGAAGGTCAGCGCGTCCTGGGGTTTCAAGTGCAGCACCGAGAAAAACACGATGCCGGACAGTGCGAAGCTCTGGCCCACCGCCTGCAGGAGCTGGGAAGGCAGGAACTGTTCCGAGCCCCACAGCGGTGTGATGTTCCAGGCCACCATGAGGCAGGCGGCAGCGACGAAACTCAGGCCCACGGAGGCGACCAGGCGCGCGTCGGAACGGCGCAGCATCAATCCCGCGAGCGGGCAGAGGATGAGCTGCGGCGCGGCGATCCACCACAGGGTGTGCCCGACTTCGAGGGCGCGAAAGCCGCGCACGGAACCCAGGAACAGGGGTATGAGAAAGGCCGTGGCGAGAATGCTCAGGCGCAGGAACGCGATCAGCAGCAACAGCAGCGGAACGGGATAGGCGGTCACTACTTTGAGATTGATGAGCGGATGCGGCGTGCGGGTTTCGTGAATGACGAAGCTCACGAACAGCAGCGCGCCGGCGAGCAAGAGTGCCCAGATCACGCCGGAATTCAGCCAGTCGAGCCGGTTGCCCTGATCGAGCCCCGCGTAGATCAATGCCAAACCGATGCCGCCCGAGGCGAGGCCGAACAGATCGGGCGGCGGCCGCACGGGGTTTATGGGCGTGAGCTTCATGCCGCGGCGCAGACACAGCGACATGATCAAGGCGAGCGGCACGTTCTGCCAGAAAATCCAGCGCCACGACAGATGCTCGAC
>Ga0116231_10008861_pt1 | contig 17385 bp, 13 predicted proteins | sample S1TSphgellanicum_2_FD_89695 | JGI IMG/M metagenome (GOLD analysis project Ga0116231, IMG submission 89695) | Host-associated microbial communities from peat moss isolated from Minnesota, USA - S1T2_Fd - Sphagnum magellanicum MG | ecosystem: Host-associated > Plants > Peat moss > Unclassified...
CCAGCCCAGCAGCACGAGCGTCGCGTGCGCCGGCGGCAGCGACGACAGATCGATGCGCGCCTCGACCACCGCTCCGGTGGCCGCGAGCAAGCGCTCGAGCGCATAGGTTGGACTGTCGGCCGCCTTGCCCGTCGGTGCCCGCGGAACCGTCTCGTCCACCCATTCGGTATTGCGCAGGGCCAGCACCCCCAGCAACACCGTGGCCACCGCGACGGCGGCCAGCACGGCGGTGCGCCCGGCTGCGCCTGCCAGGTTCATGCCGGCGCCCCCGGCGCGGCATCGCCCAGCACGCGGTCGAAGTCGTCGCACAAGCCCAGCACGCCGCTGCCCTCGGGGTCGCGGGCGGCGTACACGGCCAGGCGCCAGGTGCCCACGAGGCGCGCGAAGTAGGCGCTGCGCTCCTGCTCCAGGCTGGCCCGGGCCAGGCGCAGGCATTCGTCCTCGGTATTGGCGGCGCGGATCGGCACGGCGTGCACGTGGATCAGGCGCGACAGGGCGCCGCGGTAGAGCAGCGACAGGGCGGCGCGGTGCGCTCCGGAGAGCCAGAGCGCGCGCGCCTCCACGCCGATGCGCTCGGGCAGGGACTCGGGGCGCACGTCGAGGGTGCCCACGCGGCTGGGCAGCGCCGCGCGCGCCGGGGACTCGGCGTCGGCACGTTCGCGCATCCAGCGGCGCAGCAGCAGCGCCAGCAGGGCCACCGCCAGCGCGCCCAGCAGCCAGACGAGCCAGCGCCCCGCCTCGGCCAGCCACTGCAGGGCGCCGGCGATCCACCGGACCAGGCCGTTCCATGCCGAGTCGGCGACGGGCTTCTTCTGTTCATCGCCGCCATCCTTCTTCCACCGCAGCGTCTTGTTGAGCCGGGTCTCCTGGAGGTCCGGATCGCGGCGCAGTCCGTCGATGATCGTGCTGACCTGTGCGCGCGGCGGCAGCGCGGGCGGACCGGGCACGGCCGCGGCGAGGCGGGCGGGGTTCGCGGGACCGGCCGGGGGCGGTGGCACCGCGCCCTGCGCCGGGACGCGCAGCGCCAGGCCCAGCGCCAGGCCCAGCGCACGTGTTCGTGCCCAGGTCCGCGCCCGCCCCGCGCGCCCGCGGGCGCGCACCTCAGGCGAACGCACGGCGAAATTCCTGTTCGACGTCCCAGGCCTCGAGCTGCACGCGCCGGTTCAGGTACATCGCGAAGCCGGCCGCGGCGTAGTACGGTTCGACCACCAGCACCACCGCCGCGTAGCTCGCCGCATCGATCGCGGCACCCAGCGTGTCGCCCTTGTTGCGCGCGAGCCAGCCGAGCGCATCGGTGTGGTGGCCGGTCGGCGAGAACCAGGCGGTGAGCGCCAGCAGGCCGGCCAGAAAGGCGAACTCCACGTTGCCGAAGGCCAGCTGCGCGAGCGCGGCCTGCCCGCGCTGGCCCCTGAGCAGCACGCGCCGCCGCGCGCGGCGCTGCGCACCGCGCAGGCCCTCGAGCTGATCGATGGGCTGGGTGAACGAGCGCCATGGCGAGAGGCGCTGGCGCGTCAGCGCGGCCAGCAGTCCCCCGTCCAGCAGCGCGCCGCGCGCGCGCCACAGGTCCGGCAGCGTCGTCGCCTGGCCGAAGACCGCGCGCGACAGCGCGAAGAGCAGGCTGCGGTCGATCCAGGGCTTGAGCCAGAAGAGCAGCAGCAGCGGTAGCCAGGGCGCGATCGGCAGCGTCGCCAGCGCCAGCGCCACGCTGGCGCCATAGGCCGGCAGCATGCTCGTCCAGACCGAGCGCGCATGGGCCTGGACCATGCGTACGCCCAGGTCGGCCGCCTCGGTCATCGTGCGCGGACGCAGGCGGATGCACAGTGCGTCAACCTCCACGCGCGTCTCCCCGGGCCGGCGCGCCGGTGGCCGGCCGCCCCTGCCATACGAAATAGGCGATGACCAGGGCCCAGGCGGCGGCACCGGCCCCGAACTTGACGCCCGGCGCCACCCAGGCGGCGGAGGACCAGAAGGCCTCGAGCGCGGCTGCCACGAGCAGCATGCCGAACGCGCCGTAGATCATCACCACCGCATCGAGCGCGGCCAAGCGCAGCGACTCCAGGCGCGTGCGCCGTCCGGGCACGACCAGCGCGTGGCCGATGCGCAGTCCGGCCGCACCGGCAATGCAGATCGCCGTGAGCTCGAAGGCCGAATGCGTCACCACGAAGCTGAAGAAGTTGGTCCCCAGGCCCTCCCGCGTCAGGTAGCCGCCCACGGCACCGCTGTACACGCCGTTGAAGGCCAGGAAACAGGCGCTGACGACACACGCGAAGATGCCGGCAGCGAAGCACTGGAAGGCGATCGAGATGTTGTTGAGGATGTAGAAGCCGAACATCGACCAGTCGCCGCCGGCGTTGCGCTGGCGTCCGAGCTCGCCCACGCCGCTGTACATCTGCTTGAACATGCTCAGGTCGGCGGCGCTCATCACGCGCAGCGCGAAACCCGGGTTGCGGTAGGTTGCCCAGCCCACCAGCAGCATGGGGACGGCGAACAGCAACACCGCCGCCAGCAGGTAGCGGCGGTGGCGGCGCACGCACTGCGGGATGTCGACCAGCAGCAGTTGCCGCAGCCTTGCCGCTCCGTAATCCTGGCGCCTATAGATCAGGCGGTGCGCGCGGTAGGTGAGGCTCTGCAGGTATTGCGTCAGGCGCATCGGGTAGGCCCGTGCCTGCGCCAGCGCCAGGTGCTCGCAGCTGCGCCGGTACAGGCCCGCCAGGCGCGCGGCATCGGTGCGGCCGCCAGCGGCGTGCGCGGTCGTGGTCAAGGCCCGCCCCTCGAGCGCGTCGAGCCCCCGCTCGAGCTCGCGCCAGAGCTCGGCGTACTGTGCCTCGAAGCGGACCGGCGTCATCGACGCTCGCCGTCGCGGTAGCCGACCAGCCAGCGCGCCACGCCCATCAGCGCGGCGGCCTCGGCGTGCGTGTCGGCGCTGGCCGTGGCCGTGGCCGCGATCGCGGGGCGCGCCAGGTGGGCCAGCTCCTCCAGGCGCGCCGGCGTGAGCGTGGCGGCACGGCCGGCCCAGGAGACGATCGCCGACTGCTCGCGCCGGCTGAGCGGGCGCGCCGGCGCCATGGGCACGGCCTCGGGCGGCTCGCGATGCAACACCACCGGCGCGGCGTGCACGACCAGGGTACCGGCGGCGATGTCGCCCAGGCGCTTGAAGTCAGCGCGCAGCAGCAGCGACGCGGCGCCGAACGCATAGCAGGCGGGCAGGAAATCGGCCACGCGCAGCAGGTTGCGGGTGATCGAGGCCGCGGGCGTCACGGGCAGCCCGGTATCCATGACGACCTGCAGGCCCAGCGCGCGCTTGCCCGGCGTCGCGCCGGCCACGGACAGCTCGAACGCGATCGGGTAGATCCACTCGATCAGGAACAGCGAGATCCAGACGAAGGCCATGCCCAGCACGCCCAGCGAACCGGCCACCATCAGGGCGAGCACCCAGAGCACGAAGCGGATGAAGAAATCGACCAGGAAGGCCAGGGCGCGCGGCACCGGGCCGGCCGGGCTCAGATCCAGCGCGATGCCCTCCGGGGTCTCGACCGGGCAGAGAGTGTCCAGGGCCGGCGCCGGTGCGGCCGCCGGCGCGACGTCGGCGGTCAAACGCGGATCACGATCGTGTCCGCGATCTGGTCGTGCAGACAGCGGCGCGATTCGCGAAAGATCAGCAGGCTGTCGACGAACCCGTACAGCCCGCCCACGCCCGGGATCATGTTGAGCGCGACGCCCGGGACATAGCGCCCCAGGATGCGAAACGCGGATACCGTGCTGCCGTCGCGGCGCACGATGCGCAGCCCGAACAGGCGCTTGCCGATGGTCTGGCCGCTGGTCACGAGCAGGTAGCCGTGCAGCGCGAGAAACAGGCCGAAACCCACCCCCGTGCCCAGCACGCGATATTGCAGCGGGTAGCGGGCAGCGAGCGTGAACGGATTGATGCCCAGCGGCAACAGGACCAGCCCGAGCACCACGATGATCAGCAGCGAATCGAAGATGGCCACGCCCAGGCGGCGCCATCGGCTGGCGAGCACGGTGCCGGTAGCGACGGGTTCGACATCGGCGACCGGTGCCGACGGGGGAGTGAAGCGCAAGTCACCGGTGGAGGCCATGGCTCGGCTCGCAAGAGTTCGTGCAGCCATTATGCACAGCAAGCGGGCGCGGACGAAAGCCTTGCGCGCGCGGGCCGCCACGGCGGCGCGGGAGTGGCGCAGCGGGCGGCCGCGCGCGGACCGCTGCGATGCCGTAAAATCATGATTACGCGGTGAATTGTTCCCGCGCCAGCGGGGAGGGCGATGTCCGCGGCAGTGATCTTCCAGCGGCCCGAGGCCGCAGCCCAGCAGTTGATGTTGCTGTTCCACGGCGTGGGTGGCAGCGCGCGCGACCTCGAAACGCTGGGGCGGCGCCTGGCGCACGAGTTCCCCCAGGCCACCATCGTCGGCATCGACGCCCCCGATCGCTGCGCCAGCGGCACGGGGCGCCAGTGGTATCCGATGGAGGGCATCGGCGACGACAACCGCGTCGAGCGGCTCGCGAGCGCGATGCCGGCCTTTCTTGCCACCATCGAGCACTGGCAGCGCATCGCGCAGGTCGGGCACGCCGCCACGGCCCTGGTGGGTTTCTCGCAGGGCGGCCTGATGGCGCTCGAGTCCACGCGCGACCGCGCGCCGCCTGCGGGCCGCGTGGTCGCCATCGGCGCGCGCTTCGCGCGCCTGCCCGAGACCGCCAGCCTCGATGTCACGCTGCACCTGCTGCACGGCAAGCTCGACCGGGTGATCCCCTACGCCCACGCCGTCGAGGCCGCGCAGCGCGTGATCGCGCTGGGCGGCGACATCACCGCCGACGTGCTGCCCTTCGTCGGCCACCAGGTGAACGCCCAGGTCGTGTCGCGGCTGATCGAACGCCTGCGCACCCATGTGCCCAAGCGCTGCTGGGAGGAGGCCCTCAAGGCCGATCCCGGCCAGGTGCCCCCCGGGGCGGCGCCGCACTGAGCCGCCGCGCGCAGGGCCTCGAGCCGGCCAGCCTTGACGAACGCGTCGCGGCGGCTCAGCCCGCGCGGCTCTTGTGTTCGTGCGCCTCGTGCACGGCTTCGGGCTCGGGATGCGCGGGGGGTGCCAGCGCGCCGGCCACGTGCGGTGCCGCGAGCGGACGCGGCAGCTGCGTCGGCGCGGGCCCCGCAACCGGCGGTGCGGCCCGCGGCGCGGCGACGTACCTGCCGGTCATAACCGCACGCAGCGTGCCGCTGCTGCGGTCCTCAGCGCGCAGCGCGGCGCCCGCCGTGCGCACGACCGGGTCCTGGAAGGGCACGCCGTGGCGGTGCTCGGGATTGAAGCGCCACGGGTGTGGCGGGCCGGTGCGCGGCAGCAGGGAGCCCGGATGTCCACTGGTGCTCCCGCCCACGAGCAGGCCGTGGCCGCCCCAGTTCCAGTGGTTCCAGCCCCACAGCGGTGCCACGATGGCGAAGACGATCACGCTGCCGTAACCGTAGCCCGGCGGATAGAGCGCATCGGGCGGGTAGTCGGCGTACGGCCATGGCCCGTAGGTGACGCTGGGGTCGTACACGGGCACGCTCACGGAGTCGGGCGCCGCCGGCTCGATGTCGATGGCCCAGGGGCCGCCCGCGACGGCCTGCTGCGGCGAGGGGACCAGCGTGCGCGCCGCTTGCGCCATGGCGCGCAGCCGTTGCACGGAGTCCATGACGTCGCCCTGCTGCGCGACGAAGGCATCACCCAGCTGCTGGGTCCAGTCGAGCGCGTCGTCCATCATCGCCAGGATCTGCGGGAAGGCCACCAGCGACTTGACGCTGGCGTCCCAGGCTTGCGACTGGACCGCTTGCGCCAGCTGCGTACCCTGCAGCTGGGCGTTGGCGCCGTCCTGGAGCCAGCGGTCGGCCTGCACCACCTCGAGCGGGTAGCTGGCCGCCATCAGTACCGCGGCCAGCACGGGGTCGGGGTAGAGCGCGATCGGTGCCAGCATCTGGTCGAGCTGTGCGGCCGTATAGCGCGTCGGCGACGCGGCGCTTGCGGAGACGGGCGGCGCCACTTGCGCGCTGACCGGCAAGACGGGGATCAGCAGGGCGAGGGCGGCCGCGGCGCCGGCGGCCTGCCAGCGGCACGCGGCTGCTGCGCCATCGCCTGCCGACGCCGACTTCGCGGCGGCTTTCGCGGCGGCTTTCGCGGCGGCTGTCGCGGTGGCTTGCGTTCCCGCCCTGGTCGCTGGTCGATCTGGCCCCACTGCTGCTCCCGCCGTCCTCGCGCCCCATTGTGCGCGGTTTTTCGGCGCCGCGTACGCCACGGGGCCGCGCGCTCAGGGGGTATAGCGCCAGAGGTCGTCGAGGTAACCCACCGCGCCGGCCGAGTCCGGCCCGAGGCCGCCCAGCACCCAGAGCTGGCCGGCGGCATCGATCCAGGCCGTGGCGCCGTTGCGTGCGCCGGGACCGTTGGCGCGGCCGGCCACGCCCAGGCTGCCGTAGACGCCCTTGGCGCCCTGGGTCTTCGAGCCGCCGACCCAGGTCCACTGTCCCGCGTGGAACTTCCACAGGTCGTTGAGCACGCCGTCGGTGCCGGCGGCGTCGTAGCCGGCGCCGCCGAACAGCCACAGCGTGCCGCTGGCGTCCACCCAGGCGCTGGCGCCCTCGCGCGCGCCCGGCGTGTTGGCCGCCGCCGCCGCGCCCTGCGTGCCGTACGTGCCGGCGACGTCGATCTCCTTGGCGCCGGCGACCCAGGCCCACATGCCGCCGCTGTATTGCCAGAGGTCGTTGAGGTCGCCGTAGGCGCCGTTGGCGTCGTAGCCGACGCCGCCGAACAGCCACAACTCGCCCGAGGCATCGACCCAGGTGCTGGCGAAGTAACGCGCCCCGGGTGCGTTGCCCGCCGCGGGACTGCCCAGCGTGCCGTACACGCCCCGGGCGCCGGCGAGGTTCGTGCCCGCGACCCAGGTCCAGGCACCGGCACGCAATTGCCACAGGTCGCCGAGCAGGCCGCGGGTTCCGGTCGAATCGATGCCGTCGCCGCCGAAGAGCCACAGGCTGCCCGAGGCATCGAGCCAGGAGGCCGCGCTCTGGCGCGCGCTGGGCACGTTGCCCGGCGCCGCCGTGCCCTTCGTGCCGTAGGTGCCGGCCGCCCCGGGCGCGTTCGAGCCACCGACCCAGGTCCATTGGCCGCCGTTGTATTCCCACAGGTCGTTGAGGTAACCGAAGCCCGCCAGGGCATTGAGCCCGCTGCCGCCGAACAGCCAAAGAACGCCGGAGGCGTCGATCCAGGAGGTGGCGCCCTGGCGCGCCGGAGGCGCGTTGCTCGCCGCCGGCGTGCCCAGCGTGCCGTAGGAGCCGTTGGCGCCGACGGTGCTCGCGCCGGCGCGCCAGCTCCACAGGCCGACCCCATTGGCGCCGTTGGAACCGCCGTTGGACCCGCCGTTGGACCCATTGCCGCCGAGGGTCCACAGGTCGTCGAGTTCGCCGCTCGCCCCCGTGGAGCCGTAGCCGAAGCCGCCGAACAGCCAGACACTGCCCGCGGCATCGATCCAGGAGCTGGCCAGCGCCCGGCCCCCCGGCACATTGGCACCGGCCGCCGTTCCGAGCGCGCCGTAGTTGCCGGCGGCGTTGACGGAGTTCGAACCCCCCATCCAGGCCCAGGCGTTGGTGATCGCCGCGCAGCTCACGGCCACGCTGGCGTTGGCGGCGGCGATGACGCCGCTCGCCCCGGTCAAGGTGCACTGCTGCCCGCCCGGCTGCGCCGCCACGCGCACGGCGTACGCGGCGCCGCTGGCCAGCGGCGTGTTGAAGTCGGCCGTGCCGTCGGCGCCGATCGGCAGTTCGTCGCCGGCCTGGTCCTGCAGCACCAGGCCGGTGCCGGTGAGGCCCGATACCACCACGCCCACGTCGTAGAGGCCGGCCGCGCAACGGACGACGACATCGGTGACGGCGGCCTCGGCCATCGTGCCGCTGCCGTCGACGACCGCGCAGGTCTGTCCGGACGGCTGCGCCTGCACGGACTGCACGGTGACCGCGTAGGTCGACGCGCTGTCGACCGGGGTCGGGAAGGTGAAGGCCATGTTGCCGCTCACGGACGTGCTGTCGCCGCCGTTGTCGAGCAGCACCACGCTGCCGTTGAGCGGCAAGCCGCTCACGCTGCCGCCGACCGTGTAGCGGTCGGGTGTGCAGCTCACGCTGACGTTGCTGATGGTGGCCGCCACGACCGTGCCGCTGGCGTTGGCCAGCGTGCAGGCCTGCCCGGTGGGTTGCGCGGCGAGCGTGACCGCGTAGGTGCTTCCGGTGGCCAGCGGCGTGTTGAACGTGAAGCTGCCGTTGGCGACCGTGCGCCGATCGCTGCCGTTGTCGACGAGCGTGATGCTGGTGCCGGCGCGCAGGCCGATGACGCTGCCGCCGACGTTGTACGCGTTGCCAGCGCAGCTGATGGCGACGTTGCCGATGTTGCTCACGGCCACCGTGCCGCTGCCCTCGCTCACCGCGCAGCTTTGCCCCGGCGGCTGGGTGAGTATGGTCACCGCGTAGCCCGCGCCGGTCGCGATCGGCGAGGTGAAGCGGAAGGGGCCGTTTGCGCTCAACGTGGTGCTGTCGGCGCCGGCGTCCTCGATCACCAGCTGCTTGCCGGTGATCAGCCCGCTCAGGGTGCCGCCGATCAGGAACTGGCCGTAGGTGCAGTTCACGGCGACCTGGACATCGGCATTGCCCACGGTGCCGCTGGCGCCGCTGACCGCGCAGGACTCGCCCTGGGGTTGCAGCACGACCGAGACGTTGAACGGCGAGCCGCTGGCCACCGGCGTGGAGAAGCGAAAGCTGCCGTTGGCCGCCACCTGCGTTTCGGCGGCGCCGTTGTCCTGCAGGATCACGCTGGCGCCGGCCACCAGGCCCGTGACCGTGCCGCCGACGGTGTAGCTGGCGACCGGCGCCGCCGCGCTGCCGCCGCCATCGCCACAGGCCCCGAGGAACAGCGCCGCGGCGGCGAGCAAGGCGGTGGCAGCGCGTGGGCTTGCGATGGGCATGGTGCTGGATCCTTCGGTTGGCCGGGCAGCAGGCCGGTCGTCGATCCGCACAGGCGCGGAGTTGCCGCTTGCCGACGGTGCTCGAGGGCAGGATAGTCGGCGTCGCCTCCGCCATATCGGAACTTCGGCCGAATGCTTGACGCGCGTGTTGGGGCGGCGGCGATCGGACTAGCGTGAAGCGGTGGCGTGAAGCGGTGGCGAATTGCCCGGCAATGGGCCGGTAATTCCCCGCAACCCGATGGCGCGCAGGACCCAGACTTTGCTTCCGTGTCCTTGGTCCCGCGGCGGTGCCACGGCCAGGGTCTGCGCTGCCGGCATCTTCTGCTTCCCGGTCGGCGCAGCCGGCCAAACAGCAGGAAGGGCACACCTCATGATCCACGAAGGCAGTCGCGTCGACCAGCCACCCGGCCCCCGCTGCCGTGCCGGCGGACGCGCATGACCGAGCCGCTGGTGGACACGGCCGAGGGCGGCGACGAAGCCCGCCGCCAGGATGCCCTGCTCAAGACGGGGGCCCTGCAGAGCGCGATCTTCAAGAGCCGCAACTTCTCCAGCATCGCCACCGACGCCAACGGCGTCATACAGATCTTCAACGTCGGCGCCGAGAGCATGCTCGGCTACCTGGCCGCCGATGTCATCAGCAAGGTGACGCCGGCCCAGATCTCCGATCCGATGGAACTGGTCGCGCGCGCCAAGGCCCTGAGCGACGAGCTCGGCACGCCGATCGCGCCGGGCTTCGAGGCCCTGGTCTTCAAGGCCTCGCGCGGCATCGAGGACATCTACGAGCTCACCTACATCCGCAAGGACGGCAGCCGCCTGCCCGCGGCGGTGTCGGTGACCGCGCTGCGCGACGCGCAGGAGGCCATCATCGGCTACCTGCTGATCGGCACCGACAACACCGCGCGCAAGCAGATCGAGGACGAGCGCCGCCAGCTGGGCCAGCGGCTGCGCGACCACCAGTTCTATACGCGCTCGCTGTTCGAGGCCAACATCGATGCGCTCATCACCACCGACACCACCGGGATCATCACCGACGTCAACAAGCAGATGGAGGCGCTCACCGGCTGCACGCGCGACGAGCTGATCGGGGCGCCGTTCAAGAGCCACTTCACCGACCAGCAGCGGGCCGAGGCGGGGATCCGCCTGGTGCTGGAGGAGAAGAAGGTCAACGACTACGAGCTGAGCGTCCAGGACCGGGACGGCAGGCAGACCGATGTCTCGTACAACGCCACGACCTTCTACGACCGCGACCGCAAGCTGCAGGGGGTGTTCGCCGCGGCGCGCGACATCACCTCGCAAAAGCACCTGCAGACCTCGCTGATCGAGCAGACCCGCATCGCGGAACAGGCCAACCGCGCCAAGACGCAGTTCCTGGCCAACATGAGCCATGAGATACGCACGCCGATGAACGCCGTGGTCGGGCTGTCGTACCTGCTGGGCCATACGAACCTGGACGCCGAGCAGCTGGGCCTGCTGTCCAAGCTCAAGCTCGCCAGCAAGTCGCTGCTGTCGGTCATCAACGACGTCCTGGACCTGTCCAAGATCGAGGCCGGCGAGCTGATCATCGAGAGCGTGGTCTTCCGCCCGCGCCATCTCGTCCAGGACCTCGTGGACCTCATGGCGCCGCAGGCGCAGGCCAAGGGGATCGGCTTCGAGAGCGAGGTGTCCGCTGCGCTGCCCGAGTCCCTGGAGGGCGACGCGGCGCACCTCACGCAGATCATGATCAACCTGGTGTCCAACGCGATCAAGTTCACCGAGACCGGCGGCGTCAGGCTGCGCGTGCGCCTGCTGGCCGCCACCGCCAGCACCGCGCGCCTGCGTTTCGACGTGCTCGACAGCGGCATCGGGATAGCGCCGGACACGAGGTCCCGGCTGTTTGCGCCGTTCGTCCAGGCGGACGCCTCGATCACGCGCCGCTTCGGCGGCACGGGGCTGGGCCTGTCGATCGTCAAGCGCCTCGTCAAGCTGATGGGCGGCGAGGTGAGCCTGGTCAGCACGCCCGGCGTCGGCAGCGAATTCACCGTCGAGCTCGATTTCGCGCTGGCCAGCGCGCCCCTGCCGGGCCGGCTCCCGGCCGCGGCGGCCGGCACCGGTGCCGCTGCGCTGGTCGGCGTGCGCGTGTTGGTGGTGGACGACAGCGAGATCAACCTCGACGTGGCCAAGCGCATCCTGGAGCTCGAGGGCGCGCAGGTCAGCCTGGCCGGCAACGGCCTGGAGGCGCTGGAGCTCCTGAAGGCGCGGCCGCACGACTACGACGTGGTCCTGATGGACGTCCAGATGCCCCTGCTCGACGGCAAGGAGGCGACCCGGCTCATCCGGCGCCAGCCCTGCCTGGCCGACCTGCCGGTCATCGCCTTGACCGCCGGCGCGCTGTCCAGCGAGCGCCAGCAGGTGATCGCCGCGGGCATGGACGACTTCATCGGCAAGCCCTTCGAGGCGCGCGACCTGATCCGGATGATCCTGCGCCACGCCGGCACACGCCGCGAGCACGGCGATCCGAGCCGGGATGCCGCCGATGCGCCGCCGCCCGGCGCGGCGGGCGCGTGGCCGCCCGTCCCCGGCATCGACATGACCGACGCACGCGGGCGCCTGTGCGACGACCTGGCACTCTTTCGCGCCTCGCTGCGCCGCCTGCTGGACGAGTTCGCGGACGTGGCGGCTCCTGCGCCCGGTTCCGATGCCGATGCCTACGCGCGGCATGCCGGGCGCATGCACAAGCTGCGCGGCTGCGCGGGCATGCTGGGGGCAATCGCCATCGCGCGGCATGCCGCGGCGGCCGAGCAGGCATGCCGGGACGGGGCGCACGAGGCGCTGTACGGGCATGCCGACGCGCTTGCCGGCCACCTGGCGCTGCTGCGTGCGAACGCGGCGCCGGTGCTCGACGCCGCCACGCTGGACGAACCTGCGCCGGCCGCCCCGCCGCTCCCGGCCGAGGGCGCGCTGACCGCGCCGGTCCTGGCCGTCCTCGTCGATCTGCTGCAGCGCCAGAGCACGGCCGCGATCGACCGCTTCAAGGCGCTGGCCCCGGCGATCCGGCGCCTGCTGGACGACGAGGCCTATGGCGCGGTGCGCCACCACATGGACGACATGCAGTTCACGGATGCCGCGCGCCTGCTGGCGGCCATCCGCCTGTAGCGGGGCGCGGACCGATCAGACGCTCAGCGCCGGGTCCTGGCGCGCTTCGAGAAAGCGCGTCAGGTCCGGCGCGGCGACGGGCCGGCTGAACAGGTAGCCCTGGCCTTCGGCGCAGCCCGTTTCGCGCAGGAACGCGAGTTGCTCCGCGGTTTCGACGCCTTCGGCGACGACGCGGATGTCCAGGCTCCTGCCCATGCCGACCACCGCCTTGACGATGCCGGCATTGCCGGCGTCCGTGGTCAATTCGCGTACGAAAGACTGGTCGATCTTCACCGTGTCGATCGGGAATCGCTTGAGGTAGCTCAGGCTCGAGTAGCCGGTACCGAAGTCGTCCAGCGCCAGGCCCACGCCCAGGTCCTTCAACTCGCGCAGCACGCTGCCCGTCGCGCTGGCGTCCTGCATCAGGTAGGTCTCGGTCAGCTCGAGCTCCAGGCAAGCGGGATCGAGGCCGGTCTCGGCCAGGATCGCGGCGACGCCCGCGGCGAAGCCCCGGCTGCGCAGTTCGACCGCCGAGATGTTGACGGCGATACGCAGCGGCGGCAGCAGTTGCGCGTGCCACGCCTGGGCCTGGCGGCAGGCCGCATTCAAGACCCAGCGCCCGATCGGCACGATCAGCGCGCTCTCCTCGGCGATCGGCACGAACTGCGCCGGCGCCACCACGCCGCGCTGCGGGTGCTGCCAGCGGATGAGCACCTCGGCCGCTACCACGACGCCCGATTGGAGGTCCACGATGGGCTGGAAGTTCAGGAAGAACTCCTTGCGCTCCTGCGCATGACGCAGTCCGTCCTCGAGGTACTGGTGCTCGACCGCGAGCGTGTTGAGCTCCGTGCTGTAGAACTGGTAGTTGTTGCGGCCACTGTTCTTGGCGAAGTACATCGCGAAGTCGGCGTTCTTGATCAGGGTCTCGACGTCGTCGCCGTCGTTGGGAAAGGTGGCGATGCCCAGGCTCGCGCTGACGTGCAACTCGTGCCCCTCGATCGTGTGCGGGGCGCTCAGCGCCAGCAGGATCTTCTCGGCGCAGATCGCCGCATCCATGATCCGGGCCACCTCGGAGAGCAGGACGACGAATTCGTCGCCGCCCTGGCGGCTGACCGTGTCGGGGTCGCGCACGCAGCCCAGCAGGCGCTGCGCCACCGACTGCAGCAGGGCGTCGCCGATCGCGTGGCCGAGCGAGTCGTTCACCGTCTTGAAGCGATCCAGGTCCAGGAACAGCACGGCCAGCCGCGTCTGCCGGCGCCGTGCCAGCGACAGCGCCCGGTTCAGGCGGTCGTTCAGGGAGATCCGGTTGGGCAGGTCGGTGACCACATCGTGCTGGGCCAGGTAGGACATGCGCAGCGCTTGGGCCTGGGCGGCGCTCACGTCCCGGAACACCATCACGGCGCCGGTCACGGCGCCACGGTCGTCATGCAGGGGGGCGGCCGAATCCTCGATCGCCGTCTCGGTTCCATCCGGCCGCAGCAGCACGCAGGTCGACAGCAGGTGGGTGACCTCGTTCTGCGCAATGGCCGACGCCGTCGGGCTGGGCATGGCCCTGCGGCCGGCAACGTCGACGATGCGAAAGACCTCGGGCACGCTGCGCCCCAGCGCCGCGGCCCGCGCCCAGCCTGCCATGCCGGCCGCGACCTCGTTGAGGAAGGTGATCCGGCCGGACGGGTCCGTGCAGACCACGCCATCGCCGATCGAGTCGAGCGTGATGCGGGCCCGCTCCTTCTCGTCGAACAGCAGCGACTCGGCCCGCGTCCGCCGGCGGCTGTCGCGCTGCACGTACCACGCCGCAGCCACCGCCACCAGCAGGCAGAAGGGAATGCCCACGAGGATCACCCACTGGCTGTGCTGCAGGCTGCGCCGGGACCTGGCCGCGCGCTCGCCGAGCATGCCCAGTTCCTCCGCGCCCATCCGGTTCACGAGATCCTGGACATCCTGCATCAGCTGGGGGCCCTCGGGCCCGCGCAGCCACGCGGCGGCCGGCGCGAAGCCTTGCGTGCGCCGCAGCGCGATGATCGATTCGCCGTTTTGCCGGTTGCGCTGCACCAGGCCGGCCAGGGCCGGGATGCGGTCCCGCTGGGCCGGGTTGTCGGCCGTCAGCTGGCGGATCTGGTACAGCTCGTAGTCCGAGCGCGCCAGGCCCACGCGATACGGCAGCAACGAGGTTTCGTCATCGGTGATGACGAAGCGGCGGTAGCTCGATTCGACGCCCTGCATCTCCAGCCGCAACTCCTGGAGCGCTTCGAGCACCTCGTGCGTGTGCCGCACCCATTCGGAGTCCCCGCTCGCCACCGCGATCGAGCCATAGGAATAGACCCCGATGAGCAACTCGACCAGGATGAGCAGGGCCAGCAAGGCGGCGCCCAGCGTTATGCGGGCCGTGCGATGTCGGGGCATGTCCATCACCTTTGCCGCCGCCCACGAGCTCGTGGGGAACGGATGGGTGTTGGTATAGGCGCGCGCCGGCCGGTCGGTCTGTGCGCTCGGGCGCACGCGCGCCGGTGGCCGGACTATCAGGCAAAATCAGGCGTAGACGGGCCGCTCGGTGAGGATGTTGCGCGTGGAGGGGTCGATTTCCCGTGCCGCCGTCGCGGTATCGAGGTCGGAGAGGTCCAGCAGGTGGGCCTGGGCGTACCCGGCGTGCTTGGCCGACAGCAGTGCCTTTTCGACCGCCAGCAGCATCCCGGCGGCGGTGAGGCCGGGCGGGGCGCCGTTGGCCGGGCGCAGGCCGGGTAGCACCGTCGGCCAGCCCGCGCTCGCATCGTCGAAAACGGCCAGTCCCGCGCTGACCGTCACATGGCGGGCGGTCGGCGAGGCATCGTGCGCGATGTCGAGCGACTCGATCGCATCGAGGATCCGGTGCGCCATGCACGAGGCGCCGCGCCGTGCGGTCAGCGGCAGCAGCAGCATGAACTCCTCGGCGCCATGGCGCGCGACGAGGTCCGCCGGCCGTACGATGGTGCCCGCCAGCGCCACGGCCACGGCCTGCAGGCAGGCGTCGGCGCGCGAGTGGCCATAGCGCTCGTCGAACTGGCGGAAATGATCGATGTCGATGCGCATCAGTGCCAGCGGATCGCCGGCGCGCCGGGCGCGCAGGCATTCGCTCATCAGGACCTCGTCGAAGCGGCGGCGATTGGCGACCCCGGTGAGTTCATCGACGCTGGTGCCCTCGCGCAAGCGCCGGGCCGCGTGGGCGGCGCGCAACTGGTTCTTCACGCGCGCGAGCACGATCGGAGCACGGATCGGCTTGGCGATGAAGTCGGCCGCTCCCATGTCGAGTCCGGCCACCTCGAAACCCGCATCGCAGTGGCTGGTGACGAAGATCACCGGCACCGCGGCCAGGGCAGCGTCGGCCTTGAGCGCCTCGCAGACCTGGAATCCCGTCATGCCCGGCATCTCGGCATCGAGCAGGATGAGATCGGGCACCGATTCGCGCGCCAGGCGCAAGGCATCCGCGCCGCAGGTGGCAAAGCGGGTGGATGCCACGCCGGAAAGGATGCGTGCCGTGATCTCGATGGCGGCAACGTCGTCATCGACAAGCAGGATGTCATCGAGCATTTCGTCGCCTGTTGTGTGGGGAGGTATGTATGACCCATCGGCCGCATATGCGGTAGCTTGAGACATACATTTGTTCCGAGCGTGTTTGTCCATGGCAAAGCGGTGGCGGCGGCACTCGGTAGAATGCCTGCATGCCATCGTGCAAGGCGCGGCGACCATCCGGCGCGCGCCGCTGGCGGTGCGGTGGCGCCTCGTACCGGAACTCCAGGAAGGGATTTGGACCATGCGTAGAGCGATCATGTCCGCGGGTGCGCTGCTTTGCCTCGCCGCGTGCACGACAGTCCAGGTGGGGCACGACTTCGCCTTGCCCACGTTCGAAGCCAAGGTGCAGCGCGGCGTCTCGACGCAAGCCGACGTGCGCAACTGGCTGGGCGAGCCGACCGGAATCGGCGTCTCGGTCGAGACCACCGGCGACACGCTGGACGAATGGACCTACTACTTCGGCGGGGGCCCGCTCTCGGACATGGACAAGGCGCACCTGAAGATCCTGCAGGTCAAGTTCGACCACCAGGGCATCGTGCGCGCGTACAACTGGTCGGGTGGGAAGTAGCCGCGCCTGGTGAGGACCGCGTTAATGCCGCGTGCGGCGAGCGACTTCTCGCCCGGCGTGACCTTCGCGCAGCAGCACGAATTGAGCGCCACCACGATGCGCTCCCTCTCCCACGCCGTGGGAGAGGGCGGCGAACCGGAGAGCGCTTTCGCCGCTGTTGCTCGAGCATCGATGCCTGCGGTTGCACCTTGCCATGAAACCGGGCCCCAGGTTTCGGCAAAGCATTTCACTAGCGCCGCCACCCTCATCCCCACCCTTCTCCCGCAAGCGGGAGAAGGGAGACTGGGAGCTGAAGGTTTACCAGGCACAATCGTCCGAAGTTCCAAATGAAAAAGGCCCAGCGACAAGCTGGGCCTTGGCAATCCTTGGCTCCTCGACCTGGACTCGAACCAGGGACCTGCGGATTAACAGTCCGATGCTCTACCAACTGAGCTATCGAGGAACAGCCTTCGATTATATCGGGATGACGGCTTTTGCAAAAGCCGGGGAGGGCGTGAAATCAGCCCTTGAGCACCGTGGCGATGGAATCGGCGACGTAATCGACGTTCTTGCGGTTGAGTGCGGCCACGCAGATGCGGCCGGTGGACAGCGCGTAGATGCCGAACTCGCTGCGCAGGCGGTCGATCTGCGCGGGGCTGAGCCCAGAATACGAGAACATGCCGCGCTGGCGCCGCACGAACGCGAAGTCCCTGCCCGGCAGGCGCCGCTCCAGGCCGGCGACCAGCGCCTCGCGCATGGACTTGATGCGTTCGCGCATGGCGCCCAGCTCGGCCTCCCAGGCGCTGCGCAGTTCCGGCGTGCCCAGCACCGCGGCCACCAGCGCGCCGCCGTGCGTGGGCGGGTTGGAGTAGTTGGTGCGGATCACGCGCTTGAGCTGGCTGAGCACGCGGCGCGTTTCCTCGGCGCTGCGCGTGACGACGCTCAGCGCGCCTACGCGCTCGCCGTAGAGCGAGAAGGACTTGGAAAACGAACTGGAGATCAGCATGTCGACGCCGCTGTCGGCGAACGCGCGCACGGTGGCGCCGTCGGCATCTATGCCGTCGGCAAAGCCCTGGTAGGCCAGGTCCAGGAACGGCACGAGGTCGCGCCGGCGCACGATGGAGACGATCTCGCGCCATTGCTCGGGCGTCGGGTCGACGCCGGTCGGGTTGTGGCAGCAGGCGTGCAGCACG
>Ga0116231_10008865_pt1 | contig 17380 bp, 18 predicted proteins | sample S1TSphgellanicum_2_FD_89695 | JGI IMG/M metagenome (GOLD analysis project Ga0116231, IMG submission 89695) | Host-associated microbial communities from peat moss isolated from Minnesota, USA - S1T2_Fd - Sphagnum magellanicum MG | ecosystem: Host-associated > Plants > Peat moss > Unclassified...
CAATGTTTAAAAATCAAGATAGTTGTAAGTTTTTCATGTTTTGTTTATTTTTTTCAAGAATTATTTTTTTCATTAGGCTAGGAGTTTTTCTTCTAAAACTCATTAATGGCATGGAAAAAGCTTAGATTTGAACAATGTTCACAAGTTTGTGATTATTTTTTTTCTTTCATGGAAAATTCACCTTTTGAAATTACAAGATGTTTGATTCTCAAATCATCGATGGAGCTTCATGTTTTCAGACACGATTCATTTCTTAGATATTTGTTTGATGAAAGGTTCATTGTTTTTCAAATTTTCTGTACCTATATTCAAATGTGACTTGCATTGATATTGTTGTCATCATGAAGCCTTTATGATTTTATAATGGACTATTGTTTTTTTTTCTCTTTAGAAGTTGAAAAAAAAACCCAACAACTTTGGACTTCTTTTAGTTTCTTAGAGCTTGGTGGTTCTTAAAGGTATGTTCAAAAGCAAGTCATGATTTTGCCCTTTTCATCTTGTCTTTCACAACTTTTTTGAAAGTTCCTTGTTGTGATCATGTAACAATTTTTCTTTCATTGTTGGCAAGTTGTTGTCATTATGTCAAAACATGGAACCATGACTAAGAATTTTTATAGTTATTTTTCAAACTTACCCATGTAATCATATGCAATGTGCCTTAGTGCCATTTATGCAACTTTTGGTCACAAAACACGATTATCGAACTATAATTACAACTATATGATTAATAGTCATTTTGAATTTTTAAAAAATAACCTAGGTAACTAGGCTAAATAGTTAAACTAGATAATTAGGTATGTAGGTAGGCTAGGTAGTTGAGTGTGAATATGATTTGATGATAAAAATAGGAATCACCTTGTTAAAATACAAAATAAGTAGGACCTTTATTAGTTCCACAAAAGATTTTTAATTTTTTATATTTTTAAAATTTGTTTATTGCTCAAGCACCATGTGAGTTCTATCTTCTTCACCTACTATGCACACACCTATGAAAAATCATAAAATATTTAAACACATACATTATGTATTGGCAAACTATTATTTTTTGATTATTGCTTTGTTTTTAGCCCCTTGTTTTTAAGTATCCTTTTGTCGACACATAAAACACTTGAAGTGGAAAAGTGTGGGAATCAAGAAGAGACATTTTCAAGTTGAACTTTCACTTAGCATTCATATTAAATGTGATTGAATTTAATAATGGGGTTTTTAAGAATATTTTGGAGATAAATAACTCCTCATAATTTTTTTTTTGTTTTTTTGTTTTTGTGTTGGTGAAAATTGGACCACTTTTTAACGGAAGAAAGTAATGTGTGTCCCTAACACTTGTTAATTATCAATTTATATAAATATACATGACAAAATTGATTGTCATGCAAGGTAACTAAGTGTCATTCAAGATGAATGTTGATGGAACTTCCACCGAACTTTGAATAAAATTGTTGCCTGTTTTTGCTTCACCATGTGTGGTATTGAAATAAAGGTGCCTTCACACTTGGTGTTAGAGCATCTCCACTGGTGCACAGTATGTGACTCCGGACAGTAAAATTTATTGCAAAAAAGTCGAAATGTGCCGGTCTAGCTCAGAAAATTGGTTTTTCCGCATCAAATTCGTGCAGCTTGCCGCGGCTGGTAAAAGTCACAACACAATTGTGCACCTCCAAAAAAGAGTGTAATAAATTGAACCTGACCGCGGCTCAGTATTCTGATTGGTCGATTATAATGATTGGTCCAGGTGGTTTGCTATTAGTAGTCCTCACGTATATGCAGTTCCTGTTACAATTATATGGGTGGGATTGCCAAAAAAAAAAAAGCTAAATTTAGACATTTAATTTTATTATCCAGAGTGACATACTGAGCACCAGTGGAGATGCTCTTAGGGACTCTAATGTTAAGTCCACTAACATCATGTTAGTCATTTGGGACGTAAACTTACTTACCATGAAAATTTTATGTTAAGAAGATAACATTTACTTACCATTAGACTATTACCTTTTTAACATTGCATGCCACCTAGGATGCCACCTAGATTTTTATTTAATAATGACTTAACATCAAGTGTGAATGCACCATAAGTCGGATAGATTAAAATCATAAACATGAAGACTCGTGTTTATTCTAATTGGTATTTTTTCAAAACCATATATATGTACCTTGATTTTGGTTCCACACATAAATAAAATTTTACCCTAACAAATTTTGGACAACATTGCTAACAAGCTTAATGGGTTCTTTCTAACTTGAATTGGAACATGTGGTTCTAACCTGCCAAACTGGGGTACCTGCCCAACACTAGTCTCCACCATTATCGGCGGACCGTGGAATTGGGCACGGTAATTAATAATTACAAATTAGAAAAATTCTAAAAAATTTCAAAATTAGTGAGCCATCGATTCAATTGTTGTGGCTTTTTATTTGGGGAACAAAAATTCCGAATGAAAAAAAAAAAACCTTAAATGCGCGGTTAATATTTGATTATTTTGATTTCTTGAAACCCATGTTCAACATATTAGGAGCCAATTCTTTTGATTAATTTTTGTTCAATAGAATTGTGGTTTTTAGCCCTAGGGACACAAGCTTGATAACTATCCAAGGGAGATCTTTATGCTTTGTAAGTGTACCTCCAAATACACTAAGAAAAATCTCGGAGTCTTTTCCTACTAAAGGAGCAAATGATATCATATCCTCCTCGGAAAAAGAAAAAGAGAAAAAGAAAAAGAAAAAGGAAAAAAAGAGAAAGAAAAAATGAGAAAAAATTTATATGAAAGGGGAAAAAAAAAGGAGAAAAGAAAAAAAAGAAAAGAAAGGAAGAATGTACCTAAAGAAAAGGAAAAAAATGATTTATGAAATTTTATGTTTAAAAATAAAACTAAAAATAAAAATCCCAAAAAGGCAACTGCCCCAAGATACACTGATTGGGGCAGCTGCAGAAGGGCCCAGGGCAGCACAATTTTTTGCGGGCAGCCCTTGGCAGCCCTGGGCAGGCGCTGGCTGCTGCTGATGCTCCTGTGAAGATCTCGCTTTGTAGCAGCCAATTTGGAGAAGCTCAGAGCAGATGCTTGTGGGTTTTAGCTTCTGTACATTTTTTGCGCAAATGGGTAGTGAAGAATTCAAGCCGTGGTTGCCCTGTTTGAGGTTGAGATCAAGAAGAGGCTATGAGTTAGGGTTTGCAATTGGCCAACATTTTGCTACCATGATCCACAGCAGATTCAAGCAGGATCCTTATCTGCATTCACAGATGCTACCCTTTGCAATGTCTGCGGATGGACAACAACTCATCTCATCTCTTTCTGCCACTAACAAGTAATGTTGTCAGATTTTGCTCATGTTGTGCTGCTCCTGCATATGGAGGTTTTAGAAGTTTTGTGAGCGTTTGATTTTTGCACATTATTGTCTTTTGTGTGTTTTATCTCCACGGTTTTTGTTTACACTTTTGCTTTGCAGTGCATGGATAGAATTAATTCTTGAGCTTTGTTGTTCTTGTACATTATTGTCTTGTGATTTTATTTTTTTCTCTACAGTTTTTGTTTACACTTTTTGCTTTGCAGTGTATGGATAGATTTTTTGTGGGTTTGTTCATGCACATCTCTTGTGAGTTTTTTCTCTACAGTTTTTTATACTTCTGTTTTGCCAATGTATGTTCCTTCCCCATTTAGGGTTTAGGGTTTATAGGGGTGACCATTACTGAAGGAGCAAATCTTTGCTTTTTTTTCTCTTTTTTGATTTTCTGAAATGCCCAATATGTATGCTTTATGAATGTGGTGATGTTGACGATGAAGATAGATTTCTGTTATGCAAAAAAATCATCATCTTGTCTACCTTGTTTTGTTGTTGCAGAACGCGGTTTCCTGAATATTGGGATGAGATGTGTGGCACTGCAGATGGTAGTCAAGTGCCTTTTCTTCAAGTTATGCTCTGTGTCCTTCCAATATGGTTCTATTGACAGTTTTCCTTTTCTTTCCGGTACTGGGTATTTCAACTGGTACACACTTTGTGTCTGCCAAGCTTGTTTCGCATGCACTTTTGGGAGATTTTGGTACATCCTTTTTGTTGAAACCAGGAGAGGGGGACATTGGTGCTTTGCAGGTCTTGCTCATCAATATGAGAAAAGAAATTGCACCATTTTTACCAACCAAAACTAGTAGTGAAAAATTGGGAGATGCTGACCAGTGCAGCACTGTCTTATTGCACAGCGACAATCTCTCACTCATTGCACACAATGAGGATGCACATGTTTCAATTCTCGATCATGTGTACATTCTCTCTCTCTCTCTCTCCCCCCTTATCATCACTTGTTGCATAGACCCGAGACCTACTAGACTTTCACCCATTGAAACATAACCCTTTCCAGAGTGTCAATGTCTGCAATCTAGTGATTATGAAATCATGTAGATGTTAAGAATACTCTTACATGATAGATTTACACGAAAGTACAGTGTCAGGTACATACTTTTCAGCTTAATTGAACCCATATAAAGCATTAGCGACAAAAACCTGTTGAGAATTGCTTGATCTGATCTCTTGTCTATGGCAGGTATCTAGTACATGCTGAGCTTGAAGATGGGTTATCATTCGTGGCATATACTTATGCAGGGGAGCTTCCAAGCTGTGCTTTTGGATTCAACAGTTATGGTGTGGTAAGAGCTGCTAGTCACATTGGATCTTCTTTTTAGCCATTCATGGTTGCCACCGAATCATGTCTGGGATCATGATTTTCTGGCTATTGGAAAGTCCAGATGAGCGCTACTAAAATGTGGAATATATCCATATAGGTGTTTACATTGAATTCAGTACCATTGGCTTCAGAAGAAGCTGTGGCAGGAGGTGTTGCACGCAACTTTATTTCAAGAGATTTGCTTGAAGCCCACAATCTTGATGATGCATTGGAGGTAGGAGTGCTTTTCCCTCTACTGAACATATTATTGCAATAGGGGAAAAAGAATCCATGCCTGATTAGATTTACTCAGTATCACTTGATCTCCAAAAGGATGCAAATTCTTTCATATTTGAAGCTGTTTTCTGCTATTGATATCTTTTGTGCAGCGAGCACGTGAAAGACATTTATCTGTTGGACATAACTACAACATCATGGACATCAATGAAAGGAAGATTGTGACAGTGGAAACAGCCTCAAACGCACGAAGCTCAACTAGAAATATTGCTATGGAGCCTTTCTTTCATGCTAACATGTATTTGCACCTACAAGTACCACAGGTAACTAATGGGTTGTGGGATTGCAAGAGGCAGGGCCCTTTTTTCCTGTTCCTTTCTTAGATACAACACCTTGTGGAGTAGCAGCACATCATGGCCATTATTGCATAGTGATGATCTGCCTAATCACGGACTAATCTCTCATTTTCTTCACTATAATCTCTGCCTCATTGCTGACTAATCTCTCATGTTCTTGTGCTGTTAGTTTTAAGTGCCAAGTTTTTAGGAACATGGGTCATGGATGGAGTGAAGTATATGTCTGTTTTTGGCAGAAATTGGATCAACAGTTGGGTTTACATGCAATCAAACTAGGCAATAATTTTGTGATTAGTAGTTGACAGGAGCATTTTTGCTTTGCTCTTCTTTGATGCTCAAACATGAGTGTTATCTTCTAACAGGTTGCAAATGAGACATCTCTTTATCGACAGAAGAGAGCAGAGCAGCTGCCAAAACTCTCGAAGATGGAGATCCTTTCTCTTTTGGGCAATGTCAGTGATGAACCATATCCTATTTACATGCAAGGTATGAATAAGAACAAAGCAAAACAGTGTCTATATTGTCACCTTGCAAAACAAAAAATTTGCTGGCGGGTTTCTCTTGGTGCTAACCTTTTAATACACTCTGGGTTTTAGTGCTAATGTGGATGATTTGTTCTAGTATTCACATCCAAGCTAGAGAATTCAACTGCAAATTTCAGACTTGAATTTCCACATACTTTTAGAAATGGCTTAGCTTTGAAGCATCCCGAAAATTCTTTCATTTTTTAGCAGCAAATTTCCAAAATGGAAAAATCTCAAAAGATTGTGTGATATCTATTCATCCTCAATGACTTGGTGTACAATGTACAAGTCTCACCTGGCTCTCTCACCTGGCTGTGTGATTATCTATGCAACTCCAAAGCTTATTGTTTTTATGTTTCTTTTGTTGGTTTGCAGGTCCTACGCTGATCACATTATGTACAGTTCTTTTCGATCTGCAAGATGAAACATGGACTGTATATCGAGGCAATCCACAAGAGCAAGTCATTCACTCTCATGATTCTTTGCGTCTGCATTCGATTTAGATTGTTAGCTTGATAGTTTGGTTTCCATTTATAGAATCCATTTTCATTTTAAGAAATTTTGTGATGTAGACAAAGTGGCAATCATCATCCATGGAAAGATGAGGAAGATGTAGCACAAGGAGGATTTAGCCAAATCTGGCTATAAATCAGTTATATAAGGATGAAAAGACTTGCTCTGAGAATGGTGAAAGATTTTGTGGGGAAAAAAAAAATGCCAATCTCACATTTTTTACGTTTCTTTTTCCACTTCTGGTACTGGAAACCCTCCAAAAAAAAGACTTCAGTAAAAAATTTGTGTAGGATAAAAAACATCAAGATCAACCAGATTGCATACTGACCTTTGTATTAAGCACCGGTTATGTATGAGAAAACTGCTGTCTGAGGCCTGAGCATGCCTTAGCTGTGGAGCCACATACCACCACTGCAATAACCATGAAATCAGAAAGTGTACAGTGAGGATCAATTAAACATATCACCATGGCCAATCAAGAATCACATTTCTTTAATGACTCTTTTAAGACAGTTGTGTTGTGTCCTGTGCATATGTACATGTCCAAACTCAATTTCATGCTATTTGAAGCCTAAACTTCATCCAAATTGCTGTTTCCAGGTCCTGATACTGCAGCTGCTGGACCTGCTCTTCCTACGGTTAACTTCGAAAATATTAAGCATGACAAGAATTGGTCACAACAAGTGTCTCAGATTTGTGAATTGATTTCAGAGCCTGATGACTTCCACTTCATTCCTTCCGGAATATCTGTTTCATGCCAATAGGTTGTATTTCTCTGACCATGAAGCCTTTGGAATCCCTGGCGTGATCGGTCAACAAACATCCAAAAAAGCTTTGATAAAAATTGGACTGTCAGTCACTCTGAGACTTTTCTCTACAATGTCTTCAGTAAATACCAGAATAATACCCATAGTTGAACCTGGTATCAATTCTCTGGTCTTAGTGTTGGTTCTTCCCAAAGAGGATGTGTTAACCGCCACTGCAGTTGGGATTCATCTCCCACATCCTGATACAACACCTGCCACAAAACATCCCCCCACTTACCCATAGGTGACATGCTGGGAACTTACCATTCAAATCTCAGAATTTCCATCATACAGCAATAATTAACTCTAGGCACTAGTCTTCTGAGATGAACCTTCATGTTTTTGGATACCTCCAAATGACTGTACTTCATGAATCAAGTGATCATGCACATGTTCTTTATATTGTTCACAAGGAGGATGCCACAGAACAAATATGCAATTACAACACATGACAGCAAAGTATGCCATTTCTGGGTTACACTTGAGGATTTACCACTTTCTGATCATCTCCTCCTGTGCAAATGAATTGATCTTTGGGTGATACTGCAACCTGAAAGCAGAACATTTCTCACATTGAAGGCATGTTCCCCTTGTCTAGGGTGGCAATGGAAACAAGGTTCTTTGAACAGCAATTCTACTGTGCTCCAATCTTTTCTTCAAGGATCATCGTTCCACAACTTGAGTTCCCCACTTCAATTCCAATGGGATGAGATATATGGTAAGCTTCTGTGTAGCAAATGGAAGAAATGGGACTAGAGCTGTGTCACGGGGTAATGAAGTCACTAACCGTGTTGATACACCGGGAATGACTCGCAATGTGTTGGATACATGGCTGCCCCAAAGATACATCCCACATTGCAACACTGCATAGCAGACCATTTACATCACATTAGCAATTCAAATGTGAGCAGCAGTTGAAAAGTCTATTAAGTTGGAAAGGTAAAATGCATCTTTTGGAGATCAACTCCGGTTCAATCACTGGTTATTCAATCACTGGTGATCTGAAAGTGCAAAAACAAAGCTTCCAACTGGAAGAAATACCATCAAGGACATTCAAACCAACATGTTCCATAAAGTTGATATGAATGAAAAATGTTGATGGATGTGCTCACCTGCCATTTCCACTCACAGTAACAAGAATGGGCTCCTGCTGAAACCATCGAGCATCATTCACACCTTGATCTCCTATGTCAACATACCTACACCCTCCAGCAACTGTCAAGATGCATGGAACCTATTTACTGGAAATATTTACAAACCCAACTGCCACCATCCACCTCTTAAGCACTGGCACACTAAAAATTACACATTAGCTGTACATCTTTCATAACCTGTGAAGTTGTGAAAGTTCTCTACTGACAGACAAAGCTACAATGACTGAAAACTGAGTAATCCAACTCTTGAGAACTGCTCTCTAATGGCCTGCATCAAGATTGAAGTACAGGATTTCCTAAGCCCACATGCAGTCATGCTGTTGCTTCTTCTCCAACTTACCCAGGTACTTGAAATGAATTTTCTGAAGTTGGCATGGGAGCACCATGGCTGAGTTGGTGCAATGCTCTGAAAGGATTCCCTTCGGCCAGCGGTGGGGTTTGAGTCGTGCATTTAGGGCCTGGTTCCAGGGACATCATCCGTGTGTCCCATACAAATGTGCAGTTGCCTGTGCATGAAGCCTGGAAATAGGTCTCACAAGCACTGAATGACACTGATGTAATCTGCAATGCCGAACCATCATTGAATCCTAATGTGAGGATTTCCTGTTCTGCCATCTCTCAGCCTCTTGAAGGCTATGTATTTCCAGCAAATTCCTCATGACTACTAATGGGGAGCTGTAGCAATACTATTCCAAAGGAGATAAACATGACAACCTACAATACAATAACAATGTTCTGACAGAACAAGGAAAAGTAACCAACCTCCCAGCTTGAGCTCAATGGCAACCGACTGATGGCACCAGCAGTTCTCACATCAAACAAGCCCACAGTCCCATCACCAGCACCTGTTACAGAAACACCAGAGTTTTGATAGTCTGTAAGAATAAAAACAGTCTTAAACCAGAGACCAGGCACCAAGACACAGAAAAAAGCACTTCTACCATTGTAAGCCCTTCCTCAAAAAAGGATATTGTGGACAGGTGCAGCCATCCTGGACATTGTGGGTAGGCCACTTTCATGAAAAAATCCACATTAAGCACAATAAAGAGAAAAAAAACCTTGACTAATCCTTTGGTCACCAATGATCTCATGACCAACAACAATGGTCCTCTCAGAGCTCAGCAAAAAGAAAAAAGAGACAACCAGGTAGTCCAGCCACTGTTATGAATTTGAATAGGCTTTGTCTGTCTACAAAAATAGAACAATCCAACAGCATCCTATATATTGAAGGAATCTTTCTCCACTATCCTGAGTTTGCAACTCATAGGCCTTTTAAGTGTCGTCCAAATCAGCACACCCCAGGACCTAGTGTAATGATTTAAGATACAACACAACAGACATAAAACCAATTTATGGATTACAAAGAGCATACCCCAACAAATTCAACATGCTTCCTTGCAGGAAACCCGTAATTTGAGCTCACATTTTTCCAACCGTGTTGATTCTAAACAGAAGATCTGTACCAATTTAACTGATGGTAACTACATACCTGTGATGAGTGTAGAATTTAAGACATTTGTGTCCAAACATGTGATATACTGCAAGCAAAGTAAAACATGGATATGAAGTTTCAGTGACACAAAGCATGAGTTAGGTCAAATTTCTCAACAGCAAGGATTGCTAAAAATGAAGCATTAAAATGCTTCAATTGATCAACTTTATCCCAGCTTAATAGAATGTCTCTCATAAGAACTGAGAAATCCCACGTTAATAGAAGAATGCATCAACTTTATCCCACCTTAATAGCAGAATGCATCTACTTGCATGCTTCTAGATTTCACAACTTCTCAGGCTGCAAAGGAGGTTAGCTTACAGTGTCATGGGCAGGAACAGAAGAAATCATGCTAAGGGCATCAATATCCCAAATCTGTACTACAGCTGGTTTGCCCCCTGGTGAGTCACTTCCACAAATAAGGTTCCTTCCATTGCATATTTTCAGGGCATCCATTGATGGTAGGTCTACTTGCTCCTGCCTGCCAGTTCAAGAAATAACCAAGGGATTTATGTTCATGAACACTAGATGATAAAGATTAAAAAACTGTAGACTTTTGAGTGATTTTCTGTGGCACTCTGGCATATGTCAGTAGAATCTTTGCAAATGATAACTATCTGTTTTTAAAGCTCATCCTAGGGACCTAATTGTGCAGATTGACCTTCCAATTAGACCAGTGGGCACACCTTTGCATCTTCTGTAGGAACCAAGTCCTCATGTTAGAAATGCACACAAGGAAGATCTACCAAACTCTTGATCTGCACCTGTCCAATTGAAGACTTCAACAGGATAAGGGATAGATACCTATAGGCTGCATTGAGATCGGCAACAAGTTCACCCCTGAGTATATTCCACAGCAGAAGTTTACTGTCACCTTCCCCACCACTTGTTGCAGCAAGACCTGTGTTGGACAAAAGCCCAAGCTTAGCATTGCAGGACAGAGATGGTAGCAGATATGAACAACTCAATGGCAGTCTCATGTAGTGCCATCCAGAACCAACATATTGATCCAGGACCGCCAGTAACTGTATTGAATGTGTAAGGGTGCTTACAGGAATGAAATTGGTTGACTGCCATTGCACTGATTTTCTTCTTATGCCCAGCTGTTCCATCATCTGTCCCAGGCCCTAATGTGTGCAAGCATGCAGCTGAGGTTGAGTCCCACACCTGCAAAACAGGAATAGATAGGAGCCAAGTGACCCTGTGAAATATCACATGATAAGACCTCTTCACAAGACCTCCAGCAAATGGCCCATACACCAGTACAATAAGATGACAATCAGTTGCAAGTTGTTCATCCCTCTCACCTTTTCCTTTCATTAATTAAAACAGGAAAGATGTAGAGCTTGTCTTTCTTGATTACCTTGACAATATTGCTGGCACATGAGACTATATTGTCTCCTCCTAATGCAAACTCCACAGCCTGTATCTGAAATGCAAACAGTCCTGGAATTGATGAGAACCACACAGTGCAGTGTATGGCCCACGCAGGCGAATCGTTTCTCACTCATGAGTCAGGATGCAGGGCACATGAGATCACAACAGTAAGAAAACCTGTATGTCACTCAAAAATGCTAGGTAAGGCTGAGATAATGGACATTTTGACATAAAATCTGCATACATTAACATCCTATCATAGGAAGTTCAGCGGTGAGTTGGTGCTCATTATGATCAGGTTACAATAGGGAACAAACCTGACTGTTGTGTCCAATCAGCTCTCTTGCCCGCCCACTCACCAGATTGTAAAGTAACAATTCATTGGGGGGCTGCCATCCATAACAAACAGAACAAATAAACACATAAGAGAATATCAGGATACAAAGTCTGAAACAAAAGACAGAGGGAAGACAAAAAAGAGGTTTACAACAACCACCCCTGTTTGTAAGTATTCTGTGGCCTCAAAACTACTGAAGATGTCTTATCTTGAAGTTAAAACACTGCCCTCATCCACAATGGTTTAGCCAATACAAAGGCTTGTGCTGGCTTCAATTGATAGCTTGAACCAATCTGAATGACCTTGAGTTAAGCTGAGTGACACCAAGACCAGGGCTGCAGCTTACACAGGTATGTGGAGCTTGGTCAAGCTTAACGTCCACTAACTTCCTCACTTTCTAAGAATCCACAATGCTTTCTGTTACTAGATGAGGTTCTAAATGGGACAACACAGGCTAGAAGACGATCAAGTGCAAAGAGACCAACAGGAAGTATTCAAGTAATCCAACAAGAAAGCTGAAATTGCTTCACAAAGATCATAATGAGGAGTAATCATGAATGCAAAGTCAAAAGAACTTGATTGTATATCCATCCCCATTGAGAATCACTGTTGAGAAGCCTATATTATGGCAGAGGAATAATAGGATCATAAAGTGCAAGTGGTCCAACCTCATTGCAGCTGACAACCAACTGAGGTGCTCCACCTGGATGAAATCTCACATCGAGTACTTTCTGGATTCCTTGCTGACCAGAACACATGACAAAGCAGTAAGACCCTTGTGCCTTTCCACTTCCATTGCCTTCCATACTCTCGTGTCTCTACATTCCTTCTTGTTTGTCAACGAGAATTGAGTTATCTTCTGATGTTTCATGTCCCACAGTGGGATTAAGAAACCTTCCAGTTCACTATTGGGGAAATTTTTTGCAGCGATCCTCCTTACCTAACATTGGATGTAGCATTATACTTCAAGACATCTAGCAGTCTCTAAACAAAAACTCAAAAGAGCTGGTCCAAAAAGAACTGACATTCCTTACACATGTGTGCTGTTCCTACCATGCATCTGTCCCACTTTGAAGTGCCACCATCAGGATGAAGAAAGTCTTTATTCCTGACTGGTATGCAGCAGTATTGAGTTCTTGTGCAGGTTGTGATTTTCAGGTTGCTACGGATTGCCAAATCCCTCTATGAGCTAACAATTGTTTTAACAGTTTTCATTTCATCCTTTCCATCTTCCTTCTTCTACTACTTCAACTGTGGTGCATGTCCCTTAGCCAAGTAGATCACTCACCCATGCATCAATCATCAGTGTAAAACATGGATCACAAAAGACTCCAAAGAAAGAAAGAAATCCACAGCTAAAGAAAGTACTCACATCAATCCGGCTTCCTAATGGCTGGGCTATTGCAATGCTGGAAGTGTATGCTGCCCAGCTTGGCACCCAGCTGGAATAAGCTCTCTTTTGCAACCAATTCACAGGTCCTATTTTTTGTTTCTCAAGCGAGTCCCAACCTGCAGAAACAGATAGTGGTTCATACAGATGCATCAGCAAAAGGAGGATAGAATAAAACACATAATCTTCATGGCATCTGCACAGGGAAGTTTACAAAGGTTGCAAAATTGATATTAAGGTTAATCACCTACGTTTCCAGCAAATAATGAGAATAATAACTACTGAAAATGTCAAAGAAAATCAATGTAATCAACATACCTTTTAAGACTGTGTTCCACCTCTTGCCACGACTACCAACCTCTCTAGGTCGATGTGCAACTGTTCCTGAGTTTCCTCCCTTTTCACGTTCCCACAAAGCTTCCACAATACTGGGTGCCAGGTCCCCAGCTCCTGCAGTAAGGTCTTTGATCCATTGCACCAAAAACTGAATCAGTTATCACCAATTGTTTTCATCCTTGGTCATGAGTCATCAATAATCAGTGTACAGCAGTCAAGGAAAGCAAATTAAACACCTTGAACAGTTGAATACACTACATTCATTGGCTATTTTGATCCTCTGCTGCTTGTATAAGCAAAACCAAGAGCTGAGCATTCTGATCTACACAAAGGGTTCAATCTCATACCAATTGAAGCCTCAGAGTAGGCCCAAGCATTGAGAGTCGTGTTTGGACCACCTTGACCACGTATGCCAGTCTCTGACCTGGAACTACTAGTAGCAACACGCTTCTGATTCTCAATCTTGCTTGTTGTACAGGACTCATATGTCTTTCCCTTGCATCTTGATAATGCATGTTTAAGGCGCATCTCTAGGTTGAGGATTCTGCGAGCATTGCAAAACACATAGAAGGATGTGAGCTCTACAGAACAGCACTCAAAATGAATGTGTTTGGAAACTGATAAAAGAGTATCTTTCTATGAAGATTGTGTTGGTTATATGAATTGTGACAAAGTTTCATGGCTGGCCTCAGAGTGGACATCTGATTCTTTCCCTTGACTACCTTGAAGGTCAATTGTTTGAAAGAAAGACTTGATGATGTTGCTCTCCAACCTGCTACTGTAGTGTATTTTGAATTCTAGGTGGATGAGGTGCTATTGTTCATGCAGTTTCAAACTACCCCACAATAACAAACAAGTAAGAATAGTAACTGGACACATTGATTGTGAGAAGTTTTGCACTTGAAAATTAGGTTGCAAAAAACCACCATGCCTAGGTTCATTCATAAGATCCATCCATAATTTAGTGCCCAAAGACATCATGAGAAATTGTCAGCATAAAATCCACCACATTCAATAACTGGTAGGTTCAGTTAAAATAGTAGCAGAATGAGTTACAATGAAAACCAGGCGCTTAGAATTTGAATTGGGCTTGAAACAATTATGTCACGCTACAAATATGGAGTTCAAAAGAGACCTACAATTCATATTTGGTGATTGGGTCCATTTTTTCGATAGCATCTGAATTCAGTCCTATACTCTTTTCTCTTGGGCTTAGTCTTTCCACAGCACCATCTGCAGCATTTGCAAACAAAAGAAATCATTTCATCAGTAATGATGTGAAGAATAATTCTGTAATGTTTCACTGAGAACCTGTCCTGACATGCTTGTTGTGCGCACACACACAATCCTGTAGCCTCAATGGGTCTTTTCCTCCAATCTCCAACAATGAAAATTTAGATAATGACAAAATATCTGCCAGTATTTTCCACAGTTTATTTCTTTGTCACTTGAGGTTCAAATAGAAGAAGAAACCAGTTGGAGAAAATCAATGCCTTGCCTGTTACAGTCCACGATCGTGGCCGCTTCAATCGTGTTGAATAAGGAGAGGAAGATTGGGGTGGCTTCACTTGCAATGATTGGACCTTGTCCACCTGCATGAGGGTATGCACATGTGACATCCATCCAGATTAGGTCAAAAGCAATTCCCCTGTTTATGATCAAGCCATTGCATGGTTTTTGCTAAAGAAATAAAATGTAGCACCTTCTGTAGGAGCAAATATATGGAGATTGCCTATACAAAATACAGTACCATCAACACAAAGAAAACCACACAAAAAATGACGATGTGACCTCCATACAAGGACAGGACCAAGACAAATCAGCAACAGCCTTGCCAGATCTAATTCTTGTTCTCTACCGGGGTGCACAGTAATAAGGAATGGATTGCATATTGCTTACAGACAGAAGTGATTGCCATTGTTCCTTCTGTGTCTGTGGATTCAAAACACTTCCTTCATCTGGTTTATCTGCAGCAGTTCACTTTCTGCCAGTGTTAACAAACCCTCCTTTCACAAAGAAAACAACAGTCTAACTGCTGCAATCCCACAATTGACAAACAAGAGAATTTACAATGCTAGCTTGCACTGGGATATAATATGCTCATTTACATTCTACATGCTGCTATGCATACAAAGGGGGGGGAAAAATGAAAAAAAAGAGCTAAGAATAGCATGAAATTGAGCAATTCTACATGTCTTGGCATTCACCTGCAAATCTTTCTCCAGAGACATTCTGCACACTGGAAGTGCCTGTTTGTAATGACACATTCTTGGCCAGCTCAGATTGATTCTGTTGTCCTCCGTCTGCTGTTGTCTTTGCACCAAATTGTCCATTTGGAAGCCGATGAATACCAGCAACAGAACCCTCAAGAACAGGAGTGCTGCATTGATAAGCTGGTGGTCGGCGTACCTGGTCGCATAGCCATTTGACATAAAAACCTCAATAGACTCTCTCTGGACTAAAACCCTTGTTTTTCAACATGGCAAAGAGTTTTCCAAAAGCAAAAAGACCTCAGAAACAGGTTGCGATAATGGCGTACTTTCTTCTCCTCCGACTTGTGGTACTCACGGCCGAAGAGCAATCGATGATGACATTTCTGGATATAAGAGACCAGCACACAATTGGAATGCTGTGTACGCAACCATGCAGCATACTGTGCATTCAAGTTCAGCCATTCCAGAATCTCCGCTCCTTCCACTACTTCAGTGCGGTCCAACGAGTGCAGCCATCCCCAGACTGGTTTCCATTTGGTCGATACTGGCTTGCCACGGAAAGACGAGTCCTGGCCGGCGTTTTTCGCTCGATTCTTGTTCTTCTTCTTTACAGCCTTCTGCACAGACGCCATCGAAAGGTACAAATCTGCTATTGATCTGCTTTCTTTCTGTTTCTTTTTTCTTCTCCAAGAATCAGAAAGCAGAAACAAGATCAAAAAGCTCCGCCATATCGTCTCACCAGGCGTTTGCTAAAAACATGAGAGGGAACGAAATGCGAGAAGAAAAAAGACTTAAAAAAATCCAAAAAAAATCGCGTTATTTCCTTTTTTTCTCTGGAAGAATCAGAAAGTACAAACTAGATTAAAAGCTCGGGCATAAATATCCTCGTGCGAAAACATGAGCGAGAAACACACGCTAGGAAGAAGAAAACGCTAATGCTATGTCTCCACGGTTGAGCGGGACGAGCTTCCGAGACCCTGGAGGAAACCCTAGGGAAACCCTAAATCCTGCAAAGGTTAGCCTTACCCTACAAGTTGGTTAGGTGGTGGGTTAGGTTTGAGGAGGTCAAGGGAATCGAACTTCAGATCCAACAAGCAAAATAACAATAAATAAATAAATAAATAAATAAAGGATAAATGGTACAAAGTCTTTTTGGGGTGGTTAGCTTCTAGAAGTGTATTTTTCCCCCAAAACATTTCCCCTTATTTTAGGCACAAAGTTTGGGAAAATTTTGGTTTTTTTTTTTTGGTTTTTCTAGTGTTAAATTGATTAAATTGCTAATTTTTGAAAAAAAAGTTCCAAAATTTTAATACCACAAAACTTAAATAAATGTATATGTATATCAAAAAATTTAAATTTTGCAAATTAAGTTATTTTGAATAAATTTCAATTCTTTTCAAAATTAGTTGCTCCCAATGTCAAAAGCTCTAGCAATTTGTTTGCCATTATTGATGATTGCATGCCTTAAAAGCTTGTTCGTGCAACAATGTCTAACTAGAGCAAAATTACTTGACATTTATTTTTCCAACTTCAATTGTAAAAAAATTCAAGAATTGTTTTTTTTGTTTTTATTGTTGAAGTGAGAAAATGAAAAATAAATAAATAAATAAATAAATATTTGCGAAGAAGATGTCAAAATGATAAAGGCCCTATAATAATCATTTGTAGCCTTGATAAAAATTAAACAATAGTCGTCCTTCAAAAATAATTAAAATTAATTACAACAACATTAGATATGTAATATTATTAATTATATTATTAATCATAATATTTAGTATAATAAATACATAAATTAAGTTAATATAACATACGATAAATTTTTTTATAAAAAAAATACAAGAAAAAATAAATTTTATAACCCACATATATTCTTCGATAGCATAACACGAACAATTCGAGTTTTGTTTGGACACCAAAAACAATGGAACCCTTCCACCTCCCCCCCCCCCCCCCCCCCCCATTGTACCCCCCACCCCCCCCCCCCCATCCCTTCC
>Ga0116231_10008866_pt1 | contig 17378 bp, 9 predicted proteins | sample S1TSphgellanicum_2_FD_89695 | JGI IMG/M metagenome (GOLD analysis project Ga0116231, IMG submission 89695) | Host-associated microbial communities from peat moss isolated from Minnesota, USA - S1T2_Fd - Sphagnum magellanicum MG | ecosystem: Host-associated > Plants > Peat moss > Unclassified...
CCTCACACCCCCATATTCGCCTAAACCCTAAACCCTAAACCCTTTATGGACCCTCCAAGGGTGTGTGTGGACCCCCCCCCCCCCCCCCTCTGCCCCCCCCCAGCTCACAGGGGGGGGGCGGGGCCCCCCCCCCCCCCCCCCCCCAGCAACATTGGGTGAATGAATCCACCCACATTGGTACCATGGTAAAGACCCCCAAAATTCATCTGAATTCCTTCTAAATATTCTACAACTATATCAGGGTCTCTAATTTGAGCCTTTATAAGTGTTTATCATGTTTAACATACAATGTTAATTATTCCCCCATCCAAGTGGCATGCCAACCAATTAGTTTATTGAGATGTTTGGATATAAGATCTTAACCTAATTTTTCAACCAAAACAAAATATGTTGTACAAAATCATTCTCAAGAATCTTAGAAATATTGTGATGGCTTCGTAGGCATTTTGTAAGTTCATGCACTCAACAAGAAATTATAGTTCCATTTGGGGGAATTTGGCAAGTCCATTATTTGTCCTCTACAACCTAATGCAATGTCTCTAGTTTCAATAAAATGGTATTTTGCACCCCTCAACTTCAATTTCATCCATTCCTATTACACACATTGCAAAGCACTCCTACAATTTATATTAGGGTTAGAGAGAAGGGCACCTTATACCCATAAACAATGTATCCTTTAGGTGTAGAGGATTCTTACACATACTAGTAGGTGTATGGTGCCTCCACACCTAAAGAGCCATTGCAAAGTGCTTTCACACAAAAAGGGGTAGTTGCCTTGTGGGCTTTGCATTCATCCTTACCTCATGGTCTACAAATGTCTAATCCATCCATGATTCACCTCATGCTTTATGCTGAGCCAATGCCCATGGTGGCAAGTCTCAAGACGTGACAGGTCAATAGGGTGGAGACTCATGTTGAATCCATATGTTATTGTAGCCTTGGTATAGATATATGTTGTTATATGCATTGGTCTAGAGAGCTCAACTAGTGGGGTACTTCAATTGTACAATACCTTGGTCATATTCATATCCCTCCAATATTTAGTAATGCAATTAACCTTTTCAAGTTCAGTGGAAATTATATTATATTTGAAAATATTGAATTTTTTAAGAAAATCATTTGCCCGAAACATCAAAACTTAAGGAAATTACTTACCCTTTCATACCCTCCTCCTATTCAAGCTCTTGTAGTTGTTAGGTTGAAAAATTGGTTGTTTGGATCTTAAAACCTTCGACTTGGTTGCAATTCTAAATGAAAAAAACATTCAACTTTTTTGTTAAACATCATTTCTTGGATTAATTATTGCATGTAGACAAAAATATGTGGCGTACACATCATTTGTTGTTTCCTTAATCAATCATGGGGGATGCCCATTGCCAACCAAGTAAGTACCTTGAATTCTATGAAGGTGGGCCATCTTCATTGGCCCATCACAAGAATAGTGTTGGAATAAAAGACACCCTCCTCCTTCTTAGAAACAAGAGGTGTGCCTAACTACTGAAGTAGTCTAAAGCAACCTAATTTCTCCACAAACCCTTGGGGGGACGAGGGTGGAGAGGAGGGTGTGACCCTGAGAAAAGCACCGTTTTTTTTTAGTAAATTAAGTTTCATCCTGTTTTGACCCACCTCCCCCCCGCCCTTCTCTTTCCTTTTTCCCTGAGCGCCTCCACTGCTGCATGTATTTTAACTGCTGGTGCACGTACAACTACTATAATTACTCTCGAACCTTGTACCCAGATTTAATAAGATTTCCTTACTTTGCGGAGCTCACTCAAATAGGGGGAGTAGGTGAAAAGAGGCTCAAAGTCAATTTTGTTTGACGCTGCTTGTTTCCTCGGATTTCGTATACGTTTTGAAAATTAGCCCAAAAAATCAGTAAATTTCAAAGTCATTTTATTTATCATGATGCTTTTGTGATGTTGATCGACTTAATCATATTTATTATCATAATAGGTCTGGGAGATTTTTATTTAATTTTGGGTAGATAATCTATTGTATTTTATTTACACAATGAGTTTTCTATTTATTCATTTGGAAAGAAACATTAAGATGAACTAAAGACTCATACTTCTTTATATAATATCACAAAACTTTAAAGGACGCAATGATAAGTCAGTTACATCGCTTTTTGAGCTCTGCTGGAAGACAGGGTGAAGACAGAGAGACTTCAAAAAAAACTCTAATACATGTCATGAGTGGTAATATGCCCATTGCAAACCAAGCTCCCTAAATTCATCCCAAGTTTGAGACATGGTGATGTGATAGTCCATTTGTTGATGGTCCATACCAAAGTGCTCATCTTGCACATGCTCCAATTGATGCCCGGCGGGTCATAAAGGTTATGAAACTGGAACTGGCGGTTATTAACAAAATTGAGTACCCGCCCAACACCAATAGGCTAAACAATAATAGCAGTTGATGATAATTTTTTGTAGACAATCAATAGTATTGGCATCAACATTTCGTAATTATATTTTATTATAGTATGAGCATTAACTTCAAGGCACACATAATCCCCAATGAACTACAAGTTTTGGAATCAAGAGTTTAACATAAGCACCAACATGTTATGAAAATTTCAAAGTTGAAATGATGATGCAAATACCAAAAATGGTTTCAATACACCAATCATTTTCATATGGTGCTTAAGATGCATAAGTTCATAATCAAAATCTCCAACCTATAATTAACATTAAATTATGAACAATTAAGATAGATAAAAGTTGCAATATGTTAAAAAAACAAATGCTTGAACTTAAATTCCAGAATAATGAAAAATAACATATTTACATTACATCTATTGCATTAGATTGGTGTTGCCCATCATGCAACACATGGTTATGGCAATAACAATTGCATCAAACAACAACCAATAATGTTGGGATTGATTCAACACACATTGGTTGACCACTAAACTCAAAGTTTCACTTACTTTTTTTGTCACAACCCATGTTTGTGAGTTAAGAATTTTGCTTTGCAAAACAATTTTGTGAATAACACAAGTTTAAAACATCCTTGAACTCCAACGTTTTTTTAAAAAATATGACTTTGAATGCGAATATGGTCTTCACACAAGTCTTAAAGCTTCCAAGGGTGAAGAGATGCATCTTTTGCAAGCTTTTGCCCATTCTTGCCTACCTTTAACATTTTTTTTTGTTTAGGTAATAGTCTTTCCAAAAAAAATCATGTGCATTTTTAATTGACATTTTTTTCATTTCAAGAAACTTTTTCAAATCATTAGTAGCATATGAGTAAAATTTTGACATCACTTGCGCCCATAGAAATTGGCATTATCTAATTATGACAACATAAGAAGAGCACATGGCATGATGTTTGTTAAGGCAATTGCAAGGGTGTTTTAAATTTGCCCCTTTAATTTCACACATGCAATCATTTTTTTAAGCAATTCATAACAAGCAAGCAAATTTGTTAATTGAACAACCATGGCTTGTTGAAATTTCATGAACTTCAAAAATGCCAACAATAACATGACATGGTTCCCATTTTTTATTGTGTAATTAACCACATCCAATGCAAATGTATCAAATCCTCCATGAAACATCCACAATTCAAATGTTGTCATGATTAAGGTGGCTTTAACAAGGGCATGAATAACATGGTGTCCATGGTCTTGTTGACCATGTTAAGGATTATGTTAGTAGATGTGAATTGTCGCCTACTTGAAAACATTACTTGACCACATTGATGAAGGACCAATCTCTTGAGAAAAATATTTTCAATGGAGCTTAAAAGGTAGTATCCTTTATTGATATATAAAATCAGATCTTCAAGGATTTGTTCTTAGGTAGGATTTGGTTCCTTGTATGGGACTCCGTTGTTTAAAAAAATCAACAATGGAAGTAATTGATTATTTCTTCCTTTTTTTATAAGGTTGTTGCACATCAATAACTACATTAATAGTAATGATGTGTTTTGCAAAAGTTTAGCATTACAAAATGTTATGAAACATGTTTACTTGTCATAATTATCCCACAATTTTTGTTATACATAACAAGATTTTTCTTATGTTGAGTATTATTCTAAGTAACATCTTATTGTTAAACATTAAGGTACAAGATGCATTGCATCATTTGAAGTTTAAAGGAATCCATAACAACAACACATTCATTAAGTAAAAAATCCCCATGTACTTATTATTCTATCTAAACGAATCTAGAATTTTTTGTTGAACTCTAACTATTAGAGCAAGTGTTGTTGTTGTGCCTTGGCTTCACCTTGCAAAATCCAATCATCCATCATTCTTTGACTAGCCAATCCATTACTTTTTTCAAATTCAAGCTCACCATCATCACTCCCAACCCCACCTTGAACAATACAACAACACAATTAACAACAAATTTAGGAAAACCTTGATCATCTTCTATTATCGTTAAACAAACATCCTCCTCTACGTTCATCTTACCTAACCTACTTTCAATTCCAAACGGTCCAAAAAGAAGGGAGATGGTCATAAAGTAAGAAAAGGTGAAATCAAGAACAAATGTTACAAACCAAAGTTCATTGAAGTATTACAAACCAAGTCGAACAAGTGTACTTACAAACCAAAGTTCATTGAAGCATTATGAATCAAGTTGAACAATTGGTACCTAGGTTGAACCAAAACATTATAAATCAAGACTTTAAGGTATTCCTTTATTTTCTACATCAAACAAGTGATAAGCATTTGTTTTCAAAATGGAAGACCAAATAAATCAAATGCAAGTTGCAACAAACAAATAAGATGAAACTACTCCACTTTCAACAATGAAAAGAATTGTAACCTTGGAAAGACCTAAAAAGCCTAAGAACACTTCAACACTACAAATCAAGCAAAACAAAAGTAGAAATGTTTATCTTATCTTGAACTTGTCATAAAAACACACCAATGGTTGAAATCAAAAAAACAAATCACATAGATTTGGTGCCTCTTCCTTTTATGTTAGGCACATCTTTCAACAACAATTCTCATCTTCAATCATTTGTTGAAGGCGATTATTTTCTTTTCTAAACTTTAAACCTAATGTCTTATAAGATATTCAAATCGATATGCCTTCCACATTTGTGCATGCCCTAAGCATTGCAAAATATCAACCCACCTAAATGTGGACATCACATGTGTGTGAAACAAGAAAAGCTTGCCTAGGTAGGGTACTTGGGTTTTTCTTTTTCTAATTAATACCTATTAATCAAGTCATGACATACCCATGTTGATGCCTTGATACCCATTTAACCCCTACATACCCACCCAACATGGGTCTACACTCCACACCCTATTTGAAATCTTATTTGATGACAAGAACATCAAGATTGAAAACCTTATGCCAAAGTTTTAATGAATTTGGGATCAATGTTTAAGTGGTAGCTTGACCAACCCCTTTGTGGCACAAACATCAATTTCTTCACATGTTATATTAGTTAATCAAACTTGGGTTCCTCATTATGTGCATTATTTGTGATGATCAACTTTTTTCTTCTTCTTATGTTTTCATACATTTTCAATAATTCATCATATTTATGTCAATGTCAAATTTAATTTAAATTAATATAAACATCATGGACATTAAAATGCACAAATTAATTGGCCTTTTCATATCCATGTTGGTGAGCATGGAAAAAAATGAAGTAGTTATAAGGATAGGAGGTAGTTATTAGGAAACAAATGATGTAGTTGTGTCTAAAATTGTCTAGGGATGACCATATATGAAGGATTATGCAAAATCAATTGTCCACAGACGATAAAAAACTTATGCAAAATCTCCCATACACTAGTTCTTCAAAAAAATTTGTCATTGGAATATGTGGTGATATATGCCTGCCCAAAATATGGTTGAACATTTCTTAAAACAAACCAAAATGGTTTTGTATGTTTTTATCAAGGTGCATCCATTCCAATTTGATTAAAGAAAAAAAGCTCATACAAATTGTTTTATAGTAGTGATGCTTTTTAAAATACAATTTGATAATTTGTATAAAATTTGGAATATCTGATTTTGACTTATTCCAAGGAAATTTTCTGAAAAAGACCCAAATTGGGCCCAAAAAATGAAACAAGTAAGCATATTTCTATAACAAATTCCAACAGGCCCAAAATATAGAAGGATGATAACTTTTTGGACCTCAATATCTAGCTTATAGCCAAATTTGGGCAGATTTCCCTACAGATGATGGCCACTTTTGCTACATCACAAAGTTGAAGAAAACATTATGAAAATAGTTCTCTAGCTAACCACAATGGTAGATGTGTTGCAAGTTATTGAGGTGAAATCCCATGTTAATTCAATTAAGATTCATCTATATTTGAGTCATAATGGCATGCAATTAGGGTTTTTTTTTCCAACTTTGAGATACCTTTCAAAAATTCGGCCAACCAACCAAAAGAAAGTCAAATTTACAATAGAAAAAAAAAGATTAAACAATTTTTTTTTGTTGTGGAAAAATGACAAAAATTGTTGAAAAAATTTATTGCTTTTAATGGATGTTATTAGTTTATGTTTTTTATAAAAAAAACCATGTTTAGACCCTTTTATTTTTCACAAAATGTGGAGTGCATATATTCCAACTGCAACCGAATGAAAAACTAGACAAATTAGCTTTTGAGGAGCATATATTTCCTAAAGTGTAATTAGTTCAATTTTGTTCAGATAAATGGAAGCCGAAAACCCTTCAAAGGTCAGACCTGATAAATATGTAAATCTGGTTTTTGGCCAAGTATTATTAGGTGCTGCACTATAGCTCTCACCCTCAAAGGGTTGGTTCTAAGTTCTTAGCTAGGCAGGGTCAGTCTTTTTCTTATTGGGGAAAAAAATCATTAAAAAATATTTTTTGAATTAAAAAATTCAGAAAATGAGTGGTTTTTGGTATGTTTCAATCACCGGAAGTGGAACAATTTTTTTAAAAAATGATCAGATATTTATATTGGGCTTTCAATAAGTAGCCAAAAATATAGAAGGATGATAAAGTTATTGATTATTGAACCATTTTCTCAATGAAAATTAAATAAAATCAAAACTGAAAATTGTATTGGAATTTGGGGCGTTCTCAGTGTTTTTCGAAAGCCCTTGGCAAGTCAAATTTTTAATAGAGTTTTATTTCACAATTTTCAGAGCTAAGGTGTGGAAGATATCAATTTTTTGAGTGGATTTTGTTTGCTGGAAATTCAAACAAATTGCAAAAATTGGGTTTTGGAAGGGAAAATCAGCTGAGCCCTCAAATGTGTTCACATTGCCAAAGTTAGAAATTTTCATTTCTGAAAATGTGAAATTTTTAAAAAATGTGTTCACACTTGGGCCAACGGCACAGGCTACACTAGTTATATATTATGGAGCTTTCTCATGCATAAAAGAAAAAGAAAATCAGAAAAAAGAAAAGAAAAAGAGATGCCCAAAATAAGGAGAACCTCCCCAAATTCAGAAGGTACCATGCCACCCTGTTTGCTATATTTTTGTATAATAATAATATATTATAGTACCCTTGAGAGCTTCAGCCTTCCACACTAATGATTTCATTTGTAGAAATGTTGAATTCCCCAAAAAATATTTTTTATAAAAAAACTTTGAAAAAGAAAAGTAAAAAATATTTCAGTATATTCGTGAATATTCAATATTTCATGTCATGGAATCTTCAAAATTAAATAATTCCACAAACATGTGTTGAAGCTTATCCCTATGCTATCACAAGTATTATGGTGTATAAGCAAACCTCAAACTATGGTAAAACAAAATTTACCAGTTCTTTCTGTCATCTTAGAAGTTTGAACTTCCCGACATTATATGTGCACATACTTGTTATTGTACTGCCTGGTTCATTTCTTCCTCGTCGACTGCCCTTTTGCCCATCCAAGATGTGTCTGCTGTTGCATCCAGACATCTTGTTGCTGCCATACACACTTTGGGTCTTGTTATGCAAGTTGTGAAGTTGTAATGGACACTAAGTTGTCCATTACAATGTTGAACTGTGCATAACATGGATTTGGAGTGTCATTGGGCATCATCCATCTTGTAGGAGAAAAAAGATGGATCAAGCCAAAGATACACAAAGGGGGAAAAATATTAAAAATAGCGGGCTTGCAATAAAACTATGATGTGCGTCTGTAATGTTGAGGGTTAGAGCATCTCCACCCCCACAAAGGTAAAAATCCTTGTCTATCGGCCTTGTCTACCAAGGCAAGGATATTGTGTTTAGATTCATTATAGAGTATAGTTGCTTAAGGCATTTTGGCCCCCACTAGGTAATAATAATAGGTCTATTTTTATATGAGGATTTTTGAAAAAGATGATATTTTGGCTTGTGTTGAAACTTGAGATTAGGTAGAATAAAGTTATAATATCTTATGACCCCTTTTTTTTCCCCTTTTTTTTCTTTTTCTTTTTTCTTTTTTTTGGTTTGCATACATCCACCCTTTTTTTTTTTGCTTCTAATACTTGAGATCTGTTGGGTGTCATTGATTTTATTTATTTTTGCACTTAATAAAGCCCTTGACCTCAGGGTTTACCATAATTGGGCCCATGGTCAGTTACACCTTGCATGGGCCCTTGTTCCGGTAATGCTTGTGGACAAGGGCTTTTACCCTACACTTATGTAGCTATGCTACTTACCCACTTACATGGGTACTTACTTAGATTGTGTGGCATCAATGTACAAGAATGGTTTACTGGGTTGTGGTTAATCCATAACCAACGATTGTGGTTCATCCATAACCAGTTGTGGTTCATCCACAACTGAATCAAAACTCGATTCCAATGGATGATGGTGCTTATGTTTGTAGGCGTTAGGGTTTAAGGGTCCCTAAACCCTAATGCATTTTGTGTTACAACCAGGATTGAGTGGTTTTCAAGATAGCCGGGTAATACTTGGTAGATCTGGTTTCAGTTCTAAAGAATCTACCCTGAACCCTAATCCTTTTTTAATACTCAACCTTGGACCCTAAGCTAGGACCCACCCTACTTCAAGATTCGGTCTAGAATTAGGAACTTGATGATTGTTGGATTGGAAAATATTACAACAAACCTTATTAGGGTTAGGGTTCGGGATTTTATTTTATTTTTGGGGCAAGAGGTCCTTTATATTGTGCATTGCTCCCTTTCAAGCTATTTTTGCCATCTTCTCAAGTTTTTCATGGTGTTAACTCATTGTCTTCTCATCTTTTCATGTTTTCATCTTCATCTTGTTCCATGTGATTACATAGCTCCATCAAAGTTTCTCATGTTTTTGTCTTCATATGTTTTTGATGTGGCTTCAGAACTCCATCATGGTGGTCATCTTCCAAAATAAGTTGCTCTCACTCTCTTACTTTTTTTTCTCTCTCTCTATCCTTTTATCCTTTTTCATCTTGGAGTGGTCATCTTATTTTCTTTTAATGTTTTAGTCTTGACTTTGTTTGATGATATTGTAGAACTCCATTAGGTTTGGGTGGTCATCTTCATCATTATTAACTTATTACAAAACTTCATTACAATGTTTTTTTTTCTTTCCTTTTTTAAAAAAGTTTTCTTCATTTTTGTTATAGAGCACAATTTTTTTTTGTTTTCGTTTTTGCTATGGAACACAACGGTCAATTGTATTTTAAGTTTGGTTTTTAAAATGTTAACCCCCATGTTGACGAAATCTTCATGTTGCTTTGAGAATGTGATAGAATTTTTAAAAGCTAAAATTTTTGGCAATTTTTGGATTCTAGCATTTCTCTCTTGAAATAACACAAACTTTGCGAGATCATCATCGGTACCAAGTTTTCAAACCTCTTTACTTTGAATTACTATTATCATTGAGACCATGGGATGAAGAGCCTATCCATTGATATATTTTTTCCCAATTTTCAGTAAGTATGTTTATCATTGCTCAAAGCTTATTTGAAAGAAGTTTTTAAATGTTTTTAAGGACTTCATTTTGACTATTATAGAAAGATCCAATAAAACAATTCAATAAGCTATGTAATCTAGTTAAGCTATTTATCAAGGTGTAGTCACATTAATAGGAACCACAACAAATGTAACTAGTGTTGGGCTTTTCATGTTTTTAAATGATAATTTAATTTGGTGTTGAAATTTTTGGATTTACTTATATAGTAGCGTTCATAATACATCATGGGAACATGTGAATAAATTTCAAAATAATCTAATTAATTCAAAATACACAAAATCACTTTTAAAACATTATAACTAATGTTTTAAAACAATAAAAATACTTATAAAATAGCTTGAAAAATTTGAAAATGACATATTTTTTCACAAAAAAATTATACAATCCTTAACATAACAATATAATGAATTTCAAAATATTTCAAAATGTTTTCTATCAAAATATTTCAAGAATCAGCATTCACCAAGGAGGCAATTATGGTCAATTTTATCATGTTTGCAAAAAAAATTATTTGTTTTTCTATTTTGGTGTTATTTTTTGTTTCTGATTTTCAACCTTCAACATCATTTTCTCATATTTATTATAAGCAACAAGGTGCGATCACAATGAAACAAGCTAAAAACCATGTTGGATGGTTGCTAAAATTGTTGACTTTGATATCGTATACATATATTTATGTGGTGCCATTTTAATGCCATGTTAATCATGGGAAGTACTACTAGATATTAATAAATGTTGAGGAATTCAAATTAAAAATTCTTTTAATTTAATTTTGAGTTTTAGTTTTAGTAAAAGACTTTTGAACTTAAACAACAACAACAACTTCAAAAATAGTGTATTTTGTAAAGGACTAAGCTAAAGACTCTCTTAAGAAATAAATTTTATATTAATTTACTACTCATGCTAAAAAAATATTCACAATTTAAAAGTTGTGGAATTTGATATTTATAGAAATTCAAAGTATTTTAAAATATATAATTTCAAGAATTTTTTTATCAAATGTAAATGGAGTATAAGGTACATGACATAAGAACAAAATTGTAGCTTATGATACAAGAAACTAAAGTCTAAAACAGTTTAACATATTTTTTGTATGATTTATAATTGTGATCATTTTCCAAGATGAACATAAAATCTGAAAAAAATTGTACATTTAAAAAAAAATCATGAATATTCAACAAAGATTAACACAAAACATCTTATGTATTGTGCATGTTGCAAAAGATTTCATTGAAAATTTTTTCTTTATGAAAAAATCAAAATGACCACAAAAGGACTATAATCCTTAGGTCATTTATCATTGTTAGTTTATTTGATTGTGATTTGATCCAATAAATAAAAGACCATATGTTGCATTGATAGGTGTCATGCATTGTACAATATCAACATGTGATGAGGAGGAATATATTTGCCATTATTGTTAGTTTCATCAATACTTCATGGATATCCACCCACATGACTATTGACATTTTCAAAGTGCACAATATAATAGGTGCAAGCCATGGAAACCAAGTAAACACATTGTTAGATTCCTTTGGTTTGCTTAACAAGGTAATTGCCTACATCAAAGATGAGGGGTTTAAATTGAGTACATTAACTTCTACATTGATTTTTGTGGTTTCTTGTTATTTTTCCAACTAACATACCCATTTGTAAGGTCATGTTTTGACCATGATGTGTCAAAGGCAACTTGATATGTTATTAACCATATTAAAATTTCTACTGAATTTCAAATGAAAATTTGAAAAAAGGTCAATCATTGTTGCCAAAAAATCATTATTTGGATTAAAATCTAGGAAGGGGAAGCATGAGTGGAAGGAATATTGTATTATTGCAAGGCTATTTGCCAAGATGTTGAGAACACCAATGAAGACATAATTTGCTTCTTGAATCATCTTGTTCTAAGAAACATTAAAGTATCAAAATGTTATTTCCATTTGCTATGGATGACAACAAGTTGTGCATTTGTCCTCCAAAGTGTTTGTAATTTCAAATTTCAGGTATTGTTTTAGCCATTATAAATACATTCCTCCCTATTGTAAAACTTTGTGTTTTGAACCAAAGTTAAATATATTGATTGTTGTTGAATGCAATATCTTTTGCTTTCACCTTTTGCATTATCATGAAAGTTGATGTGGCTATGATTCAAGGTCTAAATTAACAACTAATTCATGAGACTTTGAATTAAAAATGCAAGAATTAAATTTGAAGATGACATAATCTATGAATATTTTGATTCCATTTTGGTATTTGCTTCAACTTACAATTCGCCCATAACATGTTAGCTATCATGCTTGACTTGTGTTTCACAAACGTGAAAGTTATATAAGAATTTGTGCATGCAAATTTTGGCAAAATATATGAGATTAATATTATGTATCTTCTTTTATTACAAGTGTTATTGCATTTGAACCTTGTTAAGGAAATAGTAAAGTTGACAATAGTAAAAGATGATGAATTTTCTTCCAATGGATTATGTCAAGTGATGATGTAATCATGTTCACCTTGAAGAATGAATTACAATTGTATCAATGATTGTTCAAGCAACTAGAAGACATTAAAAACTTGCTAATTGTGTGGGCAAATCATGTAGTGCAATTTTGCCATTTTTCTTTCTTGGTTTATCAAGTCCTTAGCATTATGAGATCACAAATTGAGATAGAATGAATTTTTAGTGTTTAGGGTGTCATCATTATTTCGGAAAGGTTTAGGTTTTGAATTGAAAATTTGAACCGACTTATTCTCATTATCAATAATTAGTCCAATGACATTTGTGTTGGGTGTGATGGACCCTTGCAACCTAAAGGGGCAAACCTATTATTGGGATGGTACCACTATGTTAATAAACTAAGTATACATTAAAAAAAACATGTACACAATAATCTCATGTTCAAACTAAACACAATGTATAGATTCAAACTTAAAAGATAACAATACAACTTTATGAGTGTTATTGCAAATGAACAAAAATATAAAAGATTCAAACTCACATCCTTAAATAAGCTAGGTGGTTCTTATTAATAACTAAAGTAGTTACCTAACTAAGTAAGAATTAATATACTAGTTAATAAATATTCAAGGTTAACAATTATTCAAATTATGACTTAATACATGGTAACATCTAATTAACAAAATAATTACAAATTATGACTTAAAATTTTAAAGGTCAAATCTATATTTAATACATGTTAATATATAATTAACAAAATAAGTACACATCAATATTTATAAAGGTCAAGTCTATGTTTAATACATGTTAATATCTAACTAATAACTATAAATTAACATTTGTAAATGTCAGATTTGTGGTTATTGCAAGCTTAACATTTAGATCTATGTATTGCAGGGTTAACACAATTGGAACCACTTTTAAGGAATTTTTTCAAAACTCAAAAGTGGCAAAATCATTTTTCTAGGCCTTTTAAAATAAAATAAAATCACAACTATATATATATTCATGTTTATCAATTGCATGCCTTAACATACAACTTAAAGTTTATTTTGAAATTTTAAAAATAAGAAATTATTAAAAAATTTCATTCTTAATAGAGATGGCCCTTGTAGGAATCAATAGCTTTAATTTTGAAATTTCATAGCTAAATTATATTTATTCAATATATTCCTAATGAAATTTTTAAAATTTTTACTTTAGATAAAAAATTCCCAAGAAATTTTTCAAATCATGTTTCAAATTTGTGTTCATGACCATAAAGTTCAAAGAAAGGAATCGACACTATATTCATGAACATTTTTCTAAATGGAATGATTAGGAACATCAAAATGCAAAATATTCATGATATTATTGACATTTCAAAATCTATGGAACCTAATTACTATATTCATTAAAATTTTATGAAAATATGTATTTAACGATTTCCTATAATTTTAAAAGTTCAATGGATTTAGGAAAATCAAAGTGTGATGTTCTTAATGGTACCACCAAAAGATGGGTTTGCCCAAAAACATGGTTGATTTTTTGGCATTTGAGGCAAGTTTGATTGAAGAATATAAGAAAATGTTTGAAGAACAAAGTTTATTCAAAGAATATTCAAGCTTTGATTTCATGTCACCATGGTCAAGATTTCAAGTTGTAATTTCTTCTTTCAATGTCCAATATTTCTTTTCAACATTTTGATCTCAACTTTTTGTGTGAATAATTGGATTTTGTAATTTTCTTGGTGTGTTTGCAATGTTAGTTGAAGGTGTGGTATTATGTGGGAATTGAAGACTTGCATTGTATAACAATGTTGGGTATTTCCTTATTTCACATATATATGTTGTAATTTTCTTGTGATGAAATGGGTATAACCTAACATTGGCTTAAATGGTCTTTAATAAGATGTTAATCCCTTCAAGTGTCTCAAGTTCAAATGTGCCCAAATTCCGAATTATGAGGACATATGTTGCATATATGAATAAAAAGTATGCATGTAATTGATGCGAATAAAACTTTCACATTGATAGACTTCAATGTTTTCAAATTGAAATAAATGTATTTTTTTCAAAATGTGCAGTTGGTTGTAATTGCAATCATCATTTTTTTCGCACAAGTTCAACCTTAACCCTAATAAAAAATATTACCTAAAATCCCCCCATTTTTGGGAAAATGAACATTAACCTTAATAAGGAGTTTTGGAAAATTATTTTTAAAATCTAAAAATTTCCTTGGAGGTTCTTTTAAAAAATTTAACAAGAGGTCAAAATTGATCCAAGAGTTTCTCCAAAACACAAATAACCACCCAACATTAATTCCAACCTATTGGGAAGTTTTTATTTATGATTCATGTAGTCTAATTGAAGGGATTGAACTTATTAAAGTTGTGGGGGTGATGCATGTCATTATGTGTGCAATTGAAACACCTCAATATGTTTTTAGAAGTAGAAGTCTATTTGTGAAGGACAATAGTTCATTTGTTTTGTTTGTTTGTCATGTTGACATTGCCCAAACAAAGTCATCTCTTGCCATGTTCTTGGTATTGTTGGAAAGCCCTTGGAATAGGATGCATTAAGTTGAATTCATAATGTTTTAACTTATGATGGAGAAGTTATTGAACAATTTTTTCATTGAAAATCCATTTAATCAAAGGCAAATTTGGGCACATTTTTGGTATTTTTGGAAAGCCGTAGGATATAATGAAGGTGATTTGGATTTTAAAAACCTAAGGTGTGGAAGTTATTGAATTTTGAATAATTTTTGTAAAAAAAAATTAATTAAATGAAAAAAATGGTTTTGAAAGGAAACATTAGTTTGGTAACCATTTCACATTCGGGCCAACAACATGTGTGCTACACTAGTTGTAAATAATATTGGTTTGGCTTATGATAAAAAGATGAAGCTAGAAAAGTGAATTAACATTTTTATGAAAGCTATGCATAATGACCTTTTGACTAGGAGTCTATTTTGTATTCATGTATTCATGTATAGGTTAATTAACTATATTTTGGATTGAAAATAAATAAAAATAAATAAATTTGACCTCATTTGGACAAAACAATAGATTCTAGGGAAGGAAATAACAAATAATATAAAGGTCCATCCATGGAAGATGACTATTATAAAAGATTAGTAAATGAAATAATATTATTGATCTAAAGTTAATGCATGATAATATCTATTAAATTCATAGGAAATGGGTGAATGATTCATCTAATCTCCATTCAAACATCTAAGGGGCAATGGGTGGAGCTTTGAGCTTGTTTTCCATTTCCATTCTTCCACCTTATTAGTTTATTGTGGTGCCTTGTAATAGGACTTTTGTGTATAATGAACATATGATAGAATAAACTCATTCTAATAGAACTTTTGTGTGTAACAAACATATGATTCAATAAACTCATGTGATGTTTTATTGTGGAAGAATTCACCAAAAAAACACACGTGTGTATTTGGTGAGTGATCTTTATAAGATAAGGTTTTTAGGTGCATGTGATGAATTCCCCGTGAAGACTAAGGTTTAAACACACGCGAGTGATTCTATCCTAAAACATCTAAATCTCATTCTTTGTGTTATGTGAGATTTTGGTTCATCCAATCTACTTGTGCTAGAAGGTATTCATTTAAAGGATGACTCTCATATGTTTGAACCCATTCTAGGTTACTAGACCATCATATTAAAGTTGTGAGAAGTTGTAATTAATTTTACAGCAGTGCCATGTGCATTACATTTTTGACACACTTGTGGTGCTTAGTTTTTGTCATGTTCAAAGTCAAAAGCATAATTTTGCAAATGTAGAAAATGTTTTGGTGGAAAGGTTCAACGAACTAAGTTATGGTAACATGTACCCGTTATATACCCATAATATTTATGGTACATGATTTTGGGTACCCCTACCCAACCCACACATTTTCCATTCTTGACATACTTTGATCCAGCCCAAGCAAGACATTAAACTTATACTTATTCGTACCCTACCTTACACCGATTTTAAAGGTAAAGATATATTACTCACCATATTCAGTATGTTAAAAAAAAAATGTATCCTCACACAAGGATACTCATATGAACCTGAGTTTCAAAGAAAGAACCGGTGGGTGAGTGTTGGGTATAATGGACCCTTGATATATGGTTCTCAATAATGAAACAACCAGTTCTAAGATTCGACCCGTGATCAAGGTTCTTCTCCACAATGAAGGAACTAGTCATAGAAGCCTATATCCTAAAACTGCCAATTATTTCATGAAAACTACCAGTTCTTTGAATTTTTCAAAACCCGGAATCCAGAGGTTGTTTGGTACTGATTTTTTGAAAACAGGACCAAAGCAGAGGCTCAAATTAAAATAACCCAAACCCTAGATTATTAACAAAATCAAAGAATCACACAACTCTAGTATGAAGGGGTGTTGTGCAGGTATATTGCTTTTGATATATCCTAGGACAAGGTTATATTGGGTTATATTCCGGGCATAAAACATTGTAATTTTTGGTAGATGGGTACGGTGCAGGTAATAATCACCCTCATGTACCCAGGGTTAGGGTAAGAAAACAGATATGTATTTCTAATTTATTGAGTAAAAAGAAAAAAATTGTCATACTTTGAAATTATTAAGACAGTTTTCAAATACAATGGACTTTTACTCTTTATTTTTTTTTACCCTAATTGTGTGGGTATATTTTGCATATACCCAATGGTATCAATAGGATATAAAAATTTCAAATGTATATAGTCCAGGTATGCGTTTCATTAGGGTATAATTGGTTCTAAGAAAATAAGTTAAGGCAAAAGATATACCCTACCCATACCCAATGGGTATATGTGGGTGAAAAAAGACTCACACAACTCTAGTATGAATGATTTCTTTGTACATTAAAACTACATTCATGAGGAAGGTTCTCCATATTTGTGCATATGCATAATATGACAAGATTTTAAACCCAAGATGCTCCTATGATTTTACTATATCGTAAAAAACGCATGTACAAGAAGCTGCAAGGGCGACAGTTGTGTGCACTAGCAAAGACAAATCCAGCCAGCTTCTGGAGGCAATACTCTAAGACCAAGGAGCGATCCATTGCTATCAGCAA